>Ga0307509_10000964_pt1 | contig 49269 bp, 54 predicted proteins | sample 10_EM_MG_FD_202245 | JGI IMG/M metagenome (GOLD analysis project Ga0307509, IMG submission 202245) | Populus trichocarpa ectomycorrhiza microbial communities from riparian zone in the Pacific Northwest, United States - 10_EM | ecosystem: Host-associated > Plants > Roots > Unclassified | place... | reverse complement strand
TGCGGGGTAGGGAGAGGAAACATCATCAAAAGAAGACGAAATCCATCAACCCAGAGTGAAGAAAGCCCAAAGGGATAAACCTAAGGGAAGGGGAGTGTAGAGGAGGTATGACTCCACCCCCTAGAGCAAGCTCATGCCGGGGGGTGGACAAAAGAAAAGTAGTGATAATCTCGTGGTGTTGAGATTTCAATCGCCAGGTGTGTAGAGGAGACGGAGGATGTTTGTCTTTGTACCTTAAACAAATGCATATGATATAAAAAAAAAAAAAAAAAGAAAAAAAAAAGAAGAAGAAAAAAACGGTCACAGTAGTTAGCATCCTCCTTCTCCGCTACACCTCCGGCGATTGAAATCTCAATACCATGAGAAATCATCGTCACTTCCATCCACCTCCCTCTCCTCAGACACGTCACATTGCCTCTATTTGGGTGAAGCCATCTCCCCTCCCTCCTCCTTTCCCTTCTGATGGTCAGACCTGGCAAACATGTTTCTAGGGGTTGGTTGATTCCGCCTTCACCCCCTCTTCTTCCGGCTCGCTTAGGCAGCCCGCCACAGTCGGCGACCCCACACCCGTCAACGCTGGGTTTTTAGTCTCGGTCGATTGACAAAGAAGCTGTCCCCCCGGTGGCACTGCTCTCTGGTATTGGACTTTCTCCTTTGTGCGATGCTGGTACGGTCGGACTTTTCGAAACATCGTGACACCGTTTCCGTCAGCCTCTCTCGCACCTCTGGTGTTGGCTAGCCCTCGGCCCTCCCCCTCCCCGGCGTTTGGATCGGCTGGCACCCTACTGCTTCCGGCTTGACGCCCACCACCAGACCTCTGCTCCCTTCTGATGTCCTTGGACTAGGGGCGCATGTTTAAACCTTCTTTCCTGGTCCTGTTTCCCCAAATAGCTGACCGGATCTTCCTCCGACTGCCACAAGCCTTCCTTCTTTAGGCGGCATCCTCTCGAACTCAATCGCTCTTCCTGAGCCTCGGCCAGCGGGGCTATAAGCCCCCGGGAGATACATCCCCTCGTTGTGTCCCCGAAACCCATCATTCAGGAGTCCCTATTCCTTCGGGAGCTGGGCCCGGTGGGGTTATACTACGGTTTAGCTTATATGTTGTTTGATTTGGGGGAGTCGGTTTGCGTTTCTTTGTTGGTAGTGTCTACTGTCGGTTGGGGATGTTTTTCTTTTAGGCTAGGCTTTCGCGGGGGATTTTGGTTCGTGGCTTTCAGGCCCGCTTTCTCATCTCCTTGTAGTTTCTACCCATAGTACCGGGCGGGGCTTTCTCTGTCGGGAAGGGTCAGAGGGTTTTAGCTTGGGGATGGCGGGATGGACTGTAGTTGGAGGTTTTGGACTACGAGACCCACCCTTGGCAGAAAGTCCGTTGTACCTAGGACCGTGGGATGAGCACAGGTGTGCGTTGGCCCCAATAGAAACAATTAAAAAGCGAGATTAAAAAAAAAAAAAAAAAGAGAAAAAAAAGGGTCACAGTAGTTAGCACGAACCATCTCCCCTACACCTCTGGCGATTGAAATCTCAACACGAGGGAAATTATTGTAGGATCCACCACCACCTCCACTCCTCCCCCTTCATGGCTTCTGCCTATGGGAGTGATGGTATCACCCCTCCTCTCCCTCTGGGGTCTACCCCCTCCTCCACGGGGTTCTTGTTCCTGTTCATCGTTGACTCCCGCTCAGGAAGTTCAGTTCTCCCCCCTTACCCCGCATTTCCTTTGCACCTCGCTTAGGTTTTGCACTGTTGGCATTCTGCCCCCTTCGGTCAGTAACTTCAGCATTTCATCTTTGTTCCCTATTAGGAAAAGCATCGGCCATGGTAACTCTAGTCAGTTGTCTCAAGTGTTTGAACTAGTCCTTTCTCCTTACATCCTCTTCCCTCCACCCTCTTGATCTTTGTCCCGTTGCTTGGTTACAGCTACACCCACCCCCCCACTTCCCACCTTCCAGCTGGCACCTTACTGCTCCCCACCCGCGGTCGATCTTCGGTCGCTATACACAAACCCGCCTCGGGTACGCCTGTCCTTGTGGCCATCGCTAATGCCGTTTTGGCACACCCACCGGGGACCTCTCAACAGAGTCTCCTCCACCCACTTTCCCATCCTGCCATCGGGCATCGCTTCGTTCCCCGTCACCGCTCCGGTGTGCAGGTCCATACTCTCACTTCCTTGCTCAGGCTGATACACGTCACTTATAAGATGAAAATTTCCTTTGTCAGGGGTTCATTTATTCCTTATCTTTTTATACTTTCGTAGTAGATGTCACGAGGGGTTCTTCACTTCTTCCTGCTTGCGTCTTTCATTTCTACGTTCTTCGGAGGTACGAGTATTTTCGTGGGATTTGGTTGGCCGATGGGCGAGATGTGCGGTTGGTCTCATCCCAGAGGGACTTGGGGGTTTGGATGTTTCCTGGGGTGAAGAGGGTATGGTTTTTGTTGGCCATAGCGTTAAAGCTGAATGCTGTCTTTGTAACTTTTTTTTCTTTTTCTTTTTTTTTGAATCATATGATTATTGTTTTAGGGTACAACATCTTGCATGCAGCTTACGCTATGGCATACAAAAACCCCCAACTACTCCTGGGAAAATGCCAACCCCCCAAGTCCCTCTGGTATGAGATTAACCGCACATCTCGCCCCCAATATGAAGCCCTTGACTAGCTAAGAAGATAGACGAAAGGAATCAAATCAAAGAACAAGGAGGAACAATCAGGAAAACCCATGGCACGATCATCTGAACAAAGGAAAAACAAAAAGCAAACGTAGCGGAAACCCCTTGAAAATTCCGGACACTCAGCGCCGGAGGGGCCAGGCTCGGCATGATCGAAGTACTGGGGAGGCTGAAGATGCCATCTATTTTGGCCGCATACTCGAAAAAGAGGAGGGAGATAGTACAATACCATCCTCCCAGAGGCAGGCCGTGATGGACCGTGGTCATAGTCCGAAAGGTGAAGAAGTAGTCATGGATACCAGCCAGGTAGTTGTGGGTACCAGCCAAAAAGCTGAAGTAGCAGTAGGGTGCCAGCCGATCCGACTGTGAAAAGAAGAGGAGAAGGAGAGGTAGACCCAACTCTGTGCTGGAGTAACTATCGCTAATCGCGTTCGTGTCTTGACTAGGTAGCCTCTTAAAAATAAAGAGAGTAGAGAAATCGAACGCGGCTTGTTGAAAGGTTTTCTCTTACTGCAAACCGTGTACCCGGCCGTCTGTAACATGAGCATTGAGAAGAGTGTTGCCAACCGTGCAAATGCTCTAAGCGAAGCAGACCAAAAGCTGGTTAGGAAGAGGAAACATCATCAAAGGAAGACGAAATCCATCAAACCAGAGTAAAGAAAGCGCAAAGGGATAAAGCTAAGAGAAGGAGAGAGTAGAGGAGGTATGTCTCCACCCCCTGGGACGAATCCATGACTGGGGGTGGAGTTTGGAAAAGTAGTGATAATCTCATGGTGTTGAGATTTCAATCACCGGGTGTGTAGAGGAGATGGAGGATGGCTGTCTTTGTACCTTTTTTTTTTTTTTCTTTTTTGAATCAAATGATTATTGTTTTAGGGTACAAAATCTTGCATGCAGCTTACGCTATGGCATACAAAAACCCCCAACTACTCCTGGGACAAAGCCAACCCCCCAAGTCCCTCTGGTATGAGACCAACTGCACATCTCACCCCCAACAAGAAACCCTTGACTAGCTAAGAAGATAGACAAAAGGAATCAAATCAAAGAACAAGCAGGAAGAGTCAGGAAAGCCCATGGCACGATCATCCGAACAAAGGAAAAACAAAAAGCAAACGTACCGGGGACCACTTGAAAAATCCGCAGACTCAGCTCGGGAGAGGCCAGGGTCAGCATAATGGAAGTCCTCTGGAGGCTAAAGATGCCATCTATTTTGGCCGCACACTCGAAAAAGAGGAAGGAGATAGTGTAATACCATCCTCGCAGAGTCAGGCCGTGATGGACTGTGGTCATAGTCTGAATGGTGAAGAAGTAGTTATGGATACCAGCCAGGTATTTGTGAGTACCAGCCAAAAAGGTGGAGAAGCAGTAGGGTGCCAGCCGATCCGACCGTGTGAGGAGGAGGTGAAAGAGGGGTAGACCCAACTCTGTACTGTAGAAACTATTGGAAAACGCGTTCGTGTCTTTACTAGGCAGCCTCTTAAAGAGAAAAAGAGTAGAGAATTCGACCGTGGCCTGTTGCAATGTTTTCTCTTACTGCAAACCGGGTACCCGGCCGTCTGTGGCATGGGTGTTGAGAAGAGTGTTGCCGACCGTGCAAATGCTCTAAGCGCGGCAGAGCAGGAGTGGGGTAGGAAGAGGAAACATCATCAAAGAAGACGAAATCCAGCAACCTAGAGTGAAGAAAGCCCAAAGGGATAAACCTAAGAGCAGGAAAAGATTAGCGGAGAAGCACTCCACCCCCTAGAGCGAACTCATGACGGGTGGTGGAGTTGGGAAAAGTGGTGATAATCTCGTAGTGTTGAGATTTCAATTGCCGGGTGTGTAGAGGAGACCGAGGATGGCTGTCTTTGTACCTTGAACAAATGCATATGATTTAAAAAAAAAGAAGGAAAAAAAAACGGTCAGAGTAGTTAGACATGCTCCGTCTCCGATATACCTCTGGCGATTGAAATCTCAACACCACGAGAAATCATTGTTACTTCCATTGACCCCCCTCTCATCAGACACGCCACATTGCCTCTGTGTAATTGAAGCCATCACCATCCCCTCTTCCTTTCCCTTCTGATGGTCAGGCCTGGCGAGCTTGTTCCTAGAGGTTTGGTTGAGTCTGCCTTCACCCCCTCTTCTCCGGGCTCGCTTAGGCAGCCCTCCACGGTCGGCAACCCCTTACCCGTCAACGGTCGGTCTTTAGTCTTGGTTGATCGATAAAGTAGTTGTCCCCGGTGGCACTGCTCTCTGGTATTGTACTATCTCCTTTGGGCTCTGCTGGTACGGTCGGACTTTTCGAACATAGTGACCTCGCTTCTGTCGTCCTTCATCGTACTTCTCATGTCGGTTAGGCCTGCGTCCTCCGCCTCCCGACGTTTGGATCGGCTGGCACCCGACTGCTCTAGAGTCTACCCCCACCACCAGACCACTGTTCCCTTCTGATGCCCTTGGACTAGGGGAGTAAGTTTAAACCTTCTTTCTCGGTCTTGTTTCCCGAAATAGCCGAGTGGATCGTTCTCCGGCTGCCGCGAGCCTTCCTTCCTCTGGTGGCATTCTCTCGAACTCGGTTACTCTTCCTGAGCCTCGGTTGGCGGGGCTATATGCCTCCGGGTACATCTCTCCCCTCGAGTGTTGCCGAGACCCATCATTCAGGAGTCCCTATTCCTTCGGTAGCTGGGCCCGGTAGGGTTATACTACCCATTAGCTTATAGGTTGTTTGACTTGGGGGAGTGGATTTGTTTTCCTTTGTTTTTGGTTTTGTCTACTGTCGGTTGGGGATGTTTTTCTTTTAAGCTAGGCTTTCGCGGGGGTTTTTGGTTCGTGGCTTTCAGGCCCACTTTCTGATCTCCTGGTAGTTTATACCTATAGTACCGGGTGGGGGTTTCTCTGTCGGGCAGGGTCAGAGGGTTTTAGCATGGGGGTGGCGGGATGAACTGTAGTTGGAGGTTTGGACTACATGGCCCAAGCTTGGTCGAAGGTCCATTGTACCTAGCCCCGTGGGACGAGCACAGGTGTGCATTTGCCCCAATAGAAACAATTAATAATTGAGATTCCAAAAAAAAAGAAGAAAAAAAACTGTCACAGTAGTTAGACACGAACCTTCTCCCCTACACCTCCGGCGATTGAAATCTCAATACCATGGGAAATCATCATGGACGGTCTCTCTCGCCTTCTTTGATGGCCTAGTTGTCTAGATGGGTGATGCTACTCCCCTCCGCCTCTGCCCGCTGATTCCCTCCTGATGGCATTGTCTTTGGGCAGTCTTTGTCTAGGGGTTTCATGATTACTCTGTCCTCCTGTCGCCGCACTGTGTTTAGCTGCCCTCGCTTAACACTTTGCACGGTCGGCAACCCCTTTACCTCGTCAACGGGTCAGTCGCAGTCTCAGGCTATCAGTGAAGTGGTGGCCCCAGTGGCTCTGCTCTCTGGTATTGCACTATCTCCTGAGAGTCCTGTCCAGTACGGTCAGCATCGTCGAAAAATTGTGATCTCGCTTCGGTCGCCTTCCCTCGCACTTCTCGGTTTGGGTCTACGCCTTAACCTTCCTCTCCTACGGTTTCGTCGGCTCGCACCCTACTGCTTTCTCTCATTGGCTGGCGCCCTACTGCCCTCACTGCCTGGCCTCTGTTCCCTCATGATGGTCTCGAGTCGGGATCTGGCATGGCTGCGTGCCTGCTGGTGAAATTCTCCTGTTCCTAGGTGTATCATGCTGCTGCCTCTGTCCCTTGTGGGATATGCACCTCCCCTGGTCTGGTTTCCGGTGGGCCTATGGTCTTTACTCTGTCCTGCCACACACTTCCTATGTCTTGGTTTAGATTCGGATCTCCCTCTGGGGTTCGATTGCCCCTGCGGCCAGGTCTTCTGGCCCCGGGTATTTCTACCCCTTAGTGTATGCTGTTGAGGCCATGACTTTGACCTGCTGGCTCCTTGATCACTCCCCTGATCCATCAGAATGGGGTCTATCATTGGGCTAAGGGTGGGTTGTCTACCGTTCTTGGGTTTTGGTGTTCCTTTCTAGATAGGCTAAAGGTTTTCTTACTTTTCCTTGGTTGTTCACTGTCGGGGTGGGGTTTTTTCTTATAGGCTGCACGTCTGCGGTGGATTTTGGTTCATTGTATTCAGGCCTGTACTTTCGCTTGTAGTTTTCTACCCATAGCACAGGATAGTTCGTTAGTCCCAACCGTAACGGGCAGGGTCAGAGGGTTTTTAGCAGGAGGGAGACGGGATAGACTGTTGCTGGAGGTTGTTGGCTTCATACTGGATGACGGTGGATGGCCTTTGTACCTAGTTAGCTTCTTAGCTTACCAAACAAATTTAAATAATATAAAAAAATAAAAATAAAAATATAAAAAAAGGGCACAGTAGTTAGAGCTCTTCACGCAACCATCTAAGTAATACACCACTCAGATACTGGGGCACAGGCCAAGCTCATTGACAGTGACCTTCCATAGGTGCAAGATATTCCATATACCTACTCTCCCTATCTCTCTGTTATCTCGCTTGTATGCGAGGACTCTATTCCTATAACGTTAGGACCTCTCATGAACATCAAGAAAGATGTTAAGTCTATAACGAGTGACTAAGTAGGCTACGACGACGAGATCGCTAGTCCATGATAGTCACAATAGTTGTTTCCCATTACGAATACCTATAAGGATGGCGGGTTTGTTACATATAGAGATACATCATCAGCGAGGGATACCGATCCAGAAAATATTACTTTTCTCCTTACCAGTGAGAAGGGTTACAAACTAAAACGGAATCTAAAGTGTGGTCTTGCACAAGCCAAAGCCAATGATCCTACAATTACCTGATACCAAGGCACGAGCTTCGATTTAAATAACGAAATCTTGACTCCTTCATGTAACGACCCTACGATAGGTAGCTACAATAACTATCATCTTAGCCCAAATGGTATATCAAGTGGGAGCCAGAGGTGGTATGGTCTTGTGTACTAAGTATACAAATAGTGGATTGACCTAGAACAAGGCCTAGGGAATAGTTGAGTAGCTTTGGGTACTCTACAAAGCAGGGTAACCTTTCGGGAGTAAGTTGGCATAAAGGCAAGGAATTTATGGGAACGTTACACAGGGCTCCGAGATAACATTAGATGTTGACAGGAGGACTTCCAATGCGGTTAAAGGCATAAGAGGGCAAAGTTACCCTCCCTTGGAAATTTGACCATTATGCCCAAGGACCCCAGTTACCCTACTGAAGAGTCCAAGTTACCCTACCTTCATCAGGAAAGTGATCCTAGATCTTAGAGGTCGATTGCCGCACATTCTATCGGCTCTTAGATGTTTATGGGTACACACGCATCTGCACAGAAGGCCCCATGCCTGAGATAGGGTGGCCCGAACATACTATTGAACTTGGGCGGGTTTTGCTGAAACCCCCCTCTGGCCCCCGTGTTGGGACGGCGTGCCTTAAGGCAGATGGCTGCATAGTTCCTGGTTTGCTAGTAAAAAGAGGTCATTGGAGCAGCTGCCGTAACACTGTATACGTTGGCGCCTTCCATCCAACTGAATGTTGTTTGCAGGATATATCAGGGGAGTATGGGTAACCGCCAATATGGAGGTCACCCATATATGGTCTCTCCGGCACATAGGTGTAACGACCCTACGATAGGTAGCTACAATCACTACCACCTTAGCCCAAATAGTATACCTGTTAGGCGGGAGCCTATCTCAAAGTCTTGCGAGATAACTCAGGCCGATAATCTTAATCGTAGACGGAGATTGTCTAGGAAGGCTCAATGATTCAAAATAGAGGTATGTAAAGTGATAAAGATTTTTCTAGCGTAAAAACTTATATTGATAAGATCTCTTCTCCGTTGCTTGATGACAAGCCGGGTAAACCCTCATACGACTCACCCTCCTCCTTTAGGGTTATCGTCCTCCTCCGTACGCTGTCAAAGATCCTTGAGAGGGTGGTAGCTTCCCGCCTTTCAGCCCAAGCAGCGATATGCTCCCTCATCCATCCCCTTCAATGCGGGTCCCTCCCTGGGAGATCCACGGCCAATGCCGCCCTCGTCCTACAACACAATGTTGAGTCCTTCCACCGCCTCCGATACAAAGTCTCCACTCTCTTCCTTGATGTGAAGGGAGGCTTTGACAACGTGGAGTCTTCCTCACTCCTTTCTCTCCTCCGCAGGAAGGGTGTCAGCCCGTACCTGGTCCAGTGGGTCGGCTCCTTCCTCAGAGATCGCACCTGCCACCTGATGTTCCAAGGGTCCCCGCGCCTCTTCGCTCCTGTATCGGTCGGGGTCCCTCAGGGATCCCCTATCTCCCCGCTTCTATTCGTCATATACCTCTCCTCCCTCCACCTGGAGATCCCCAGGTCTCTTATTATCTCCTACGTCGACGACTTTGCTGTTACAGTGGCCTCACCCTCCTACAGAACCAACATTCGCCTCCTTCAGAAGTCCTTCTCATCGCTCAAGAGAAAGGCCTTCCCAATCAACATCTCCTTCTCCATTCCGAAAACCGAACTGATCCACTGGAGGACCACGAGGAGCAATGAGCCGCCGTGCTCCCTCCCGGTACAGCTAGAGAATCAGCTCTTCTATCCACAATCCCGCCTGAAATGGTTGGGCTTCATCTTCACCCTCGCCTTTGACCCAAGGTCTCACTTTTCCAGGAGGTACACGCTTGCAAATGACCCCCTAGCCACCATTCGTCGCCTCTCCCCCCCGGGATGGGCCTCCCACCCTACCTCTGTCTCTCCTTGGCGCATGCGCTCCTCGCGCCGATTCTTCTATATGGGTCCGCTGTCTGGAACCCTCCCCCGTCTATCATGGGCCCCATGTCCGTTTTTTTCCATCGGGTCTGTAGGTGGATAACCAACTGCTTCTCCTCAACCAACATAGCGTGTTTGCACAGGGAAGACTGTTTCCCCCCGCTGCCTGTTCTGGTACACCACCAACGCCGCCTTGCGGGCCTGAGGCTTCTCTGCTCCCCCCTGGAGATAGGCCCTGCCACAGCACGCCTCCCTAGGTCCGTCCCCACCTTCTCGCCCCACCGTGCCGCCTTGATAGCGCGTGGGAAAATTACCTCCCAACCTTATCTCTTCTTCAACCTCGACTGGCGTTCTACCCCGGACAAGACCAAGAACCCAAGGTACTGGCACAACGCCATCACAGCTTTGGCTAACACGGCCATCCCCCTCATACACGACGTCTCGACGCTGCCACCCATCTCCCTCCATTTAACAGACCACCTGCCCCCAGTCCCAGGGGTTGTCCACTCCTATACTCGCCTCAAGTTGAGGGCTAAACAACACCTTCTTTCCGACTGGTCTGACACCCCGGCCCCCCCATACTACCCCTTTCCGCCCTCGACGCGCCCCTATCCCTTCATGGGCTTGGGCAAGTTCGTTGCGCGCAGGATACACCAGATACGTTCTGGGAAAAGCTATCTTGCGGCCCACCCCTCATGGGACAGTCCTGATGCCGACATGTCCTGCCCTTTGTGCTCTGAGGCCCCGCAAACCTTCGAACATGCTATCCTGTCCTGCCCCTCCACCGCCCGCCAGAGATCCCGCCTCCTCCAAGGGGTCTCAGACTTGGCTCCTGAGGCCCCAATCTAGTCCGACCAGCAGCTGCTCATTGCCCTGGCTGAGTTCATTCGGACCACCGCCACTGGTTTCCCTCCTGGGATGCCCCCGCTTGCCCCCTCCCTCCACACCCCTCCTCCAAACCCCCTCCTCCAAGCTACTGCCCTACCCGCCCCTGGCCCTCGAGACTAGTTTAGCGGTTTATAATTTTCTTTTAGCTACGGCTGCTTTGCGACGCTTATTGGTCGCGTTGGGGGAACTGGTTATGTTTATTCCTTTTGTTGATTGTTGGTTTGATTTTCGGTTTTGTTTTGGCCATATCGTTAAAGATGCATGTCATTTCTTGTACCGTAGAAACAAGGAACATATGATTTAAAAAGAAAAAAAGAAAAGAAAAGAAAAGATTCTCCGTTGCTTGATAATGTCTAGTTAGCTCGGGAGGCACCTCAATATTTATATGCCGCGTCTAGGTGGTCGCGGGCTACATCTAGTTCTCATACGAACTAAGTACCTACTAACAAACTCCAGTTTCTTCTGAAAGTGCGAACACCTTTTAACCCTGACAATTCTGTTATCTCACTTCGACTTCCGAATCGCAACACCATGAAATTACCTGACAGTGCTCTCACACATCAGTCCATTGGTTACGATCCATCTTCGTCGGCATGGAGTCTTTCATTCCATTTGCATAAGCAGAATGATCTGCATGATCGAACCAACAAAGGGGCCAGCTTTGTTATCGAACCTCTCAGCATTGCAGCCATATTCTGCAACCGACATCTGCGAGGCATAAGATAGACTTGTCACGATAATCGCTCCAATAGCCATTATCCCTCCATAGTCCTATCGTTATCGTATGTTTCAGTCTGTATCCGTAGGATACTATTGACTTACGTGAGTGTGGGTATGCCTGATTGCTCAGACTACCTCATGCGACAACAACATTCACTTCTGCGACTTTCATCGCAAGAGCGTGGAGTATAGAATGTGTTGCCTAACCCTTGTCCGTGAAAATGTCCCGTTACTTAGTGACCACCTTCGCGACTCGCGTCTTTAGTACTCAGTAACCTTGTGCGAGGCCGACCGACTTGGCTCGAACCACTTGCATAGGCTTGCCAAAGGCCTTCCCTCATATATCCTGCGAACGGGATCCGGTCAGACAGATGGCCGCGATGTATACGGGGTTACAAGGAGGGCTCCAATGACAATGTCTTTGGTGAGGGGAGGCAACTAGGGCGGCGTGTGCCGATGTAGCGCCGTCCCAACGCTGGTGCAGGAGGGGCGTGTTGGCTTGTCCTTTTGAACTCAGAATCCTAAGGTAGGGTAACTATAGGTCTTTATTCACTAAGGGAAGACTAAGCCTTCCGGTATGCCTAACAATACCAAGTGGTAACCAGAGGTGGTATGGTGTTGTATACTTAGTATATACATAGCTGGTAAACCTCGAATAAAGTCTAGGCAATAGTTCAGTAGCCTCAGGCATTCTATTAGGCAGGGTAACCTTTCGGGAAAACATTGGCATAAAATCAAGAGAATTATGGAGATGTTACACGGACCTCCGAGAGGACTTTTATGGTCGACTAGAGGACTTCCTGAGCGGTTAAAAGCATAAGAGGGCAAAGTTACCCTACCTTGGGAATTTGACCTTTATGCCCATGGGTCCCAGTTACCCTACTGAAGAACCCAAGTTACCCTACCCTCACCGGCAAAGTCATCCTAGAACTTAGAGGTCGATTGCCTCACATTCTATGGGCTCTTAGATGTTCTTGGGCACACAGGCATCTGCGCGGGGAGGCCCCACGGCTGTGTAAGGGTGGCCCGAACATACTATTGAACTTGGGCGGGTTTAGCTAACACCCCCCTCTGGCCCCAGTGTTGGGACGGCGCGTCATAGGCAGACGGCTGTGTAGTTGCTCGTTTGCTAGTTAAAAGAGGTCATTGGAGCAGCTGCCGTAACACTGTATAAGTCGTCGCCGTCCGTCCGACTGAATGTCGTTTGCAGGATATATAAGCGGAGTATGGGTAACCGCCAAAACGGAGGTCGCCCATATATGGTCTCTCGGGCATCTAGGAGTCTATTCCAGCCTACGGGTTGTAAGGTAGTCTTCCTAGTGGTACTCAGGTAGTCTCAGAAGGTCAGGGTACTTTCGAGACAAATACCTCAGTAACCAGCCCGGACCTTCGCCCCTTGATTTGTAGCATTACTATGGGTTATTATTTGACTCTAGAGGTATGAGTTTTATCACGGTAGAGTATGTCCCGAGAGGCTGGCTATGGGTAGCGCCCACTTAGCCAACCATCGGCTACATCTCACCGGGGGAGCTTGCATGTCAATTTATCACATTGGATAGTCACGTAGATTAAATAATGAACTGCATAGCTTGTATAAACGAAACTACCACTGGGCCAGTGAGTCCACCACCTAGGTATTGACTCCAGTTGTTGTCATGACAGTTAGCCACTGGCATGACTTCGATAGGAAGAGTTTTTCCACCTGCGGTTGTATTGGAGATGCATTGCAGAAACTCACATCCTATTGACGGAGTTAAGTGTACCCGAGTTGGTCCGACACTTCCAACAGGATAATTCCTGATGGAGGGTAGACCTCGGAAAAGCCCTGGGCAGGACAGGGTGCTGGCACGAGGTCGGAGTAGTGGTTAATGTCAAAGGCTTAAATCTGATATCTACTTAACTTTAAGCGTTTGGCATTCTACTTTGATAACCAACTTTCCTTGAGAGAACTTATTGAGTCAAGCTTTCAGCTTAACTATATTAAGTTTAACTGTTTTGATTATTCACGAATTATTTACTCTATCTTTATCTTCTACTTTGAGTCTTGGTGCGGTCGCAACCTTAGAGTTCACCTATCTATAGGGTGCCCCTGTTATACTTCAAAATCTCAACCTATCGAGAATCAGGATCCAGCCTTTGAGCTGGCAAATGAGAAGGAATTGAAACTTCTTCCAGGGGATATTATAATTATTACCGATATGTAAGTACAAAATTCTCCTTAAGCTAAGAATTTTAAATTGTTAACAGATATAGGAATGGAATACCATGTGTTATAAAGGCTACTGGTCAAAAAACGCATGTTCTGGCTACTCAAATTGAGAGAGCTATGAAAGACTACAGTGTGTTTCATAGGCCATGCTCTGACAACATCTGCCATGGGAAAGAGAGAATATCAGGAAGAGAAACCATAAAACCTCACTTGTCCAAGCAACCTCACCTATCCGAGCAACCTCACCTATCCGAGCAACCTTACCTGTCCCAGCAACCTCAGGTATCTGAGTAACCCGAATGTGATCTTGAAAAATTGGCTCTGATTCTAGCTGAGCTTTGGGATAGAGATAACAACTTCTGTACCAGTTCACAGGACTCTCTCCCAGGAGATGCCCAGTACCCGCAGGATAACCTGACAGAAGGTTTAGAAGAGTTAGATGTGGGGAATGCTGGTCCAAGTACTAGGGGTAGAGTGGAAGAGTCGGGAATGAGAGGTGAAGAGATTTTCCAAGGTGTAGGGAGTACTCAAGGGAATATTCTTTCAACTAGCATTCCCATTGGAGGTTTCTTAGGGGGTTCCTTAAATATACATTGTGCATTTGCTTCTCGGTTAGAAAGCAAGACCCAGAATATCCAGCTTGGTCCTTGACGTGTTTCCTCATTCAACAGTAAGAAGGCCAGCAAAATCTTGAAATACTTTGCAAGACGAATTGAACCGTTAACTCAACTTGTTGGGTGTTTATTTGAGGTGTTTCTTCCGGATGAGTTTGAAAAATATCAGAAGGCAGCAGAGAAATACTATTCCACCAGTAAACAACAAGACCCTGTCGACCGCCCCTTTGGACTATGGACCTCCCGGGCCCTGGTGATGAATACCACAACTAATACTCATTGTGACTTACATGATGTGTCGGGGGTGGTGCGGTCTCGCTCCCTTTGGGAATTTTGAACGAGGCTATGCCTGCTTCCCACAACTTGGTGTCAAGATTGAGAGTGGTGTTGGTAAGTTTCAAATATTGTTATAGTTTATTTAATCTGTTATTACTTAACTAATATCTGTATACATATAGGTTCTGTTGTTTTTCTACCGTCATTTGCGGTTGTTCACTATATTGGTGAATATATTGGTGAACAATTAAGTTTAGTTCACTATACTCACCAGTGTGTTCACGACCACTTTATGGAGAAGACGGGGGAGGCTTTATGGGAATATGAGGCCATGCCTAAGTGGTGGCAAAAGTCTCGTCAAAATCTTAGAAACAGAGGGAAAGCAGCAGGATAGTAGTAGTGTAGAAATAGTCGTTAGTAGGGGAGTATCGGCTTTTATAAAAACTGCGACCGCGATAACCAAATGGCACCTGCGAAACTAAAAATGAAAGCCGAAGGATTAAAGCAACACAAATGACTTCAATCGCCAATGCGCAACCTGGAGTGGGTAACTGCTCTCCCATGCTCTCCCACACTCAACTGACTAACTGACTAGCCAACGGTAATGACAGGAGTATATAATAACCAGCCAAGTCCTCGACCTCTCCTTCTGGCCATCGTGACACCCGTCTTTTCTGTTCCACGTGTGCCCTCTTTTCTTTTGGCAAACTCCCGTGCTAACAAAAGAAAAGACAAAGACCACCAGAACTCCCACTCCTTATAACATATATCCGCCTGATACTTTTATTCGCCTTCCGGCACTTTCATGCATCTGGCTCTTTGAGTCTCATATGGCTTCCGGCGCTGCATCAATCCCAAGGGCATATTTGAAGCCTTTGTCCTACGGTAAAAGCATAAGCTGCCCATGATACTTTGTGCGCACTTGATATGCTGAGAATGCGCCAATAACACTGAAGCTGTACATCCCATATTCCAAATCTTCCTCTCCATTCGAAGTCATCATCAAGCAAATAGTGCAGTCTGGGGATACTACGGTGGCGGAAGCAATTGGGTTCACGTTGTATAAATATATTGAAGACAAGAAGGAGCTAGAATTACAAGAACAGCTGTGGGACATAAATAAGTGGGTTGTACGAATGGTCGATGACGGGGAGCCGGATGAGGATTTCCCACCACTAGAGAGGAGACAGCCAATTATCGCCTACATAGCGCAGAGCGGGCGACAAGGCTGGAGGGGCAATGTGGCAAAATGAAGGGGGAGTTTGCACTTGGGGAGACTACGGGGGAGTAATGTTTTTGCAGGCTTTTCTTATCCGTATAGGGAGTTGCGAATTTTGGCGACAGATTTGCAAAACGAAAGGGCAACACAGAATACGTACTCTTCGAAACAGAAGGCCATTCCAGCCACCACCATCGCCAACACCACTGCTACTCAAACATCAACAGTCCCAACGACAGAGATAATCCCTCCAACCCCCTCATCCCTTCTCCAAACTTCATCCTCTACCCCCGCTTCTACCTTCCCCCGCAGCCCCTCCAAAACCCTTGAATACACATCTCCCCAACCTCCACCTTCGCGCACTCCATCCCCCTAAGCGTAAGCACCACCACCATCCTCTCCACCGTCCTCCAGTAAATGTGCCAAAAGAAATACCTACAACCCGAGAACCACATCCTACACATCACCACTGCCCCCATGCTAGCAATTCTCCCATTGGCCTCACCGGTGACCACACTGGGAGCCCAAACCCATCACAACCAAGGCATCAGTCATCGCAGAACTCGAGACAGCCCGTCAGCAAAGAAGATAGAAGAAGAGAGAGTCGGTGGGAAGCATGGGGCACGGGGGGCAGTTATGCCACTTGGTTTATGGTGCGGTTTGTGTCGGTGGTGAAGGTCAGGAAAACGAGTAGCTTGTACCAAAGTGTGTTGATGCATTATCATTCTCAGAGGACATTTTTGAATGGGCGTATAAAAAGAAAGGTCCAACGACAAGAAAGAAAAAAGCACAGAGAGCTCGTTCCCAATTTCACGATTTCAAATAATAAAATAATAGCAGACAACCCACCCTTTTTTCCACTTCTGCAACATCGTCTTCAATTACTCTGAAGGGGTCTCCAATATTACAACCCAGAGCAATGAATACGTTATGCTTTCCATCCACCCCAGCTGTTGTTTCTTCCAAAATAAAGAATGACCGCTCCCCGGTGATCTCCACCCCTGGCCCCTCCACAAACGTCAGAGCAGTGGGCTTCTCTGCCAGGATGGTAATCTTCGAAATTTGGTACCCGACACAAGCCTGCCTCGCAACGGCCGTGACAAACGCCTTGACAGTCTTGTAATCTGAATCTTCAACTGCTCTGTCACAGGCTTAGCCGCGGGGCGGGGGTTATAATGTGGGTCGAACTTTCCGTCTTCAACTATCTCTACGGGCTCCCGTAATTGTTCTCTTTGTGCATCATCAGGTTGATCACAACAGCTTGTTTCTCTTCCCGTTCCCACAGGTTCACGCCAATGATCGTTACAAGGGGAGATCATTGACCAATATCCGGTCGCTGCCTTCAGTGAGAATTTCTCCCTCAATATTCTTCATTCTGGTGATGGCGATCCCAGCTGCATCTGGGCGGAGCAGCACTCTCAGGTTCTCAACGATAACTTTAACACAGCCGGCATTGATGGCTGGGGCCAATGCTGCGCGCGCTATGTCCTCCTCAAGGTGCTCTGGAGAGTTGAAGGTGTCGTTCTCGACATGCGCAGTTATGGCTTTCATTAGTGTGCCATAGTTTATGGGGTATGGAAGGTGGTCTGTTGAGCCGGCGAGTGCAATGGAACTCCTCAGCCAGAGGGTTAGGAGGACTGGTTGGAGACGTTTGAGACCTCATGAGTCTACGCCTGTTGTGGCGTTCCTGAAATTTTATTTCTGTGTGTTAGCAATTGCCATTGTGAGGTTGTAGTAAAGGTGGCATGCAGATTTAGGCAACAGACAAATATCAAATCATTCCCATCTTTGGAGGATGGCAATTCCCCGATAGCTTTGGTGTAGTTTCTTCCTGATGTCAAAATCGTTTCGACATTTAGGTCGAGTAGACAGCCTTCTGTGGGGGAGTAGGGAGTAATATTGTATAGATGGAGTTAAGTGTACGGCCATACAACAATGGGATGAGGGGGTGAGGAGGGAGGGAGGGGGAGGGGTTGACCAGGTATCATTTTGAGGGGTTGGTTACCTTATCATATGTTGGTGGGGTAGGGAAAAGCAGAGTAACGGGCAAGCTTCCAATATGAGATCGTTGCGATGTTGGGCCATTGGGGTTTATTTGGTTGGCTGTCCCTTCAAAGGGGTATCTGATGCACTTGCAGATGGGATCTACAACGCTGGGCTGGCAGATTGATTTTTTTATTTGTGGTTAAGCTGGTGTTTTCGTATTTAGAGGCTGGATAATTTCATTGGTGTTTTTTTTCTCTTTTTCTCAGAGTAAAATGGCTGAAGGTCAATTGTTCGCTTTATGGACTATATATTTACCGTCACAGGGATCGGGCCGTGGTCATAAAGTGATACCTGGTCATAGAGTTATATATTCTTGGAGGTAAGATGAAGATGGAAGCCTTTCAAAACTTCTTATTATTGTGCTCAGGTATGGCGCCGGAAGCAGTTTAGGGGAAGCGTGTAACCTCCTAACTTCGATTTTTTTGATTGGCTAAGAGCTATCAACTAGAGCATTTTGCCACCCCAGACTCAATACTCGTATTTGCACGCAAACCGTTGAATGGTAAGGGGGGTTGCACACTTCCCATCTATCGCTTCTTGCGCTATACCATACTGGTATGATACTAGTCCCTGCATAGTACTCGTGCACGCTATAGCCAAGACACTTGAGGCATGATTCCAGCTTCAGATACAGGGTTTCCCACTTCTCGTGCCTCTAAGCTTGCCACCCACGCATAATCGTTAGACTCGCAAGAAAGCGCGATTAACCTTCCAAGAGCTGCATAACATTATGCTCGAGGACTGCATGCTCCAACACCCACCCGTCCACTCAACCACCACTAAAAGGTTTTTAAAACGACTATTCACTACGTCACTGGCCCACGAAAACCCATTAGTACCCCCTACCTACCCAGTTACTCTCTGTTGATATTCTTTATCACCTACTAGGAGCACACAATCTAACTGGTCACCTACTGCGCTCCCCCCAGGGCCTTCCCCGGTCAGGATCTCCACCCAAAATTCCACAGATTCTGCGAAGTCTTCCAACTAAGAGACCCATGAAAGGCGTTTCTAGGGTCCTAGCAGTTTCCTCAAGGTGGTATCGGAAAATCCGCTATTGCGGGTACGATCCGGTCATCCCTCGCTTGGAGGGGTATCCTACATCCTTACTTTTTCCCCTCTGCCCATTAAGTCAATCCGGCACCCGCACTGGGGAGGCAAGGCAAGCGGACAGGAATATTAGACACAGACATATTCGATCCTTCCTTACCTAAATTATTAAACCTATCGGGTGAACCTAGGCTTTCTCCCTGTAGGTATTCCTCATACAACACACCTGGCCCTCCCTCCACAAAGGTGTTTTATTGATCTTATAGATAATCAATTAATTCCGCTAAGTAACTGTGGCGCTAAATCCTTGTGCATGGGGTATCTCGTTGGTAAAGAGGCACCAGGGGCCTGGAGGGGCTTGATAGTCATGAAGGCAATGAATCAGATATTGAACGAGGTCGAGTGGGATGGGCTCGATGTTTTGGCCCGTGATCTCCCACTAGGAACCGGTGATGTCCAGATTAGCAGCGTCACTCAGCTAGCAGCGTCACTCAGCAGGTCATAGTAGATGGTGTGTATGGATTCCATTCCTCCTCTACTTAAATCGATTTGCATGTCACCGCCCACGTGAAAGCTCAAGAATAGTACTTTTTTTTTGCGCGAGAATAATGCTCATCCGGACTCTCATGACGCATATATAAAGAGGGTGTTGCTAATTGGGTTCACAAAGTAGGATGCGTGCATGAGGTATACTAATTCTAGCAACCAGGCGCTTTAAGTGTTTCGACACCTCAGGATATAGCTCTCATCGCCGTAGTCAAGGGAATTACCATGTTCAAGAAGGTGGACACCCCGGTGAGTTCTTTGCCTGGGGGATCTCCCATCCACATCTAAGCCATATGGCAACCCTTATCCCAAAATCTTATTCTCCGACTTCCTTCATTCAGCTATTAGGAATGGTGCAGAATATGAGAATATTCACATGTCCCAACTGCCAGCATGCTACTCGCATTTTCGGAGCGGATGGCGTAGAGAGAGAGAGTGCAAGAAACATGGCATAGAACTTCTCGGAGACGTTCCTTTACACGCCTCCATAGGATGCTGACCGGGGGAAGGCCACAGTAGTATCTGATCCTACGGGAGCACTCGCTCTTGCTTTCGAAGGGATTGCTGGAAAGGTTAGCAGAAAGGTTTTTTGATTGTGTTGATATTTGCAAACTTCAGAAAAACCGAGTACTGAACAGTCTTCATGTCATACCACTTTGTGTCTTAATTTCAGCTCCAACAAAGTATATCTGCTTGCCCTCCCTGGGACACATGGAGATATCCCGCAGCGAAAATTGGGGGGGGGTTGGGATCCTGTTAAAAATATCACCTATTTCGTCTGGCAGGTTATTCCAAACACCGTAGATTTTTTCATCGATATGCCGCCTGGGGGGCTGGCCAAGGTGAGATTGAGGCATGAGATATATACCTTGGCACAGGTGTGTACAGTATGATGTACCCACACCGACGCCCCGCGAATCCTTGATACACTACGGCACGGTATCATACTGCAAATGCCCCTCTTGGCCCTTTCAAATATCCTAGGGAATTAGATATCTGCCAGAACCCCTCCTCCATCGTGGTCATCACCATAATAATCACCACTAACTCTCCACAACATCTGTCCTAGGAACAATTTCCCCACATCTTATAGGTGTAGCCAAAGGATCATACCGATACAATACAATACTTACGGAACAGTATAATTTTAGCTATTAGTATATCGAGAGAGTGTAATTAAGCTAAGCTTGCTCGGCCGTATTCTGCATCTCCCTCTCCTTCATCCCCCAGAAGAGTACCTGCAGTATGTCTTAACCGTCTTCCCTCTCTAAACCAGCAGATCACAAGAAAGTCACAGACCAAGTTGTTCTAAAGGTGGAATAATCCTACACACCACTAAGCTCTTTCTCGCCTCCGACCACTATATAATTCCACTGGCGCGCACCCTCTATCAAAGCCAATTTCACACAGAATCTCCTACTCTCTAACAAGCAAGAAAGAAAGAAAAAAACAAACCTCCTACTTTACTTATCTACGTAGTATACTTCGGTTTCATACATACCTATTGTTCGCACCCTTCCACTACCTACATATCTACCTTTCTCTTCCGACGGTGAACATACGAGTGCAGGCGCACGACGGGAAAGAAAAAAGCATAATCGACTGGGAAATATGGAAAACATCAATTAGAGGAAAGAGAGAACATTGGAATTATCCGCCTCCACATCACACCGTTAACCCCGGAGACCACACACTCCCTCCTCCCACTGAAAGTCCTCGCCGACAGAGCGATTGTTACGTCTATGTCCTTTCATGCAGTCCATCCTTCCAGAGAAGAGCTATGGGTACTTGGGTTCTGAGCGGGACGTTGCGGACAGAATCAAGAAGAAGCTGGATGAGAGTTTATTTTGTGGCGTTAAAGTTAGGGTTGAGGATACCCGGCCCGATACTTTCGTTCCCAGGGGCGTTTCTAGCGAGGCCGATGAGGGGGGGAAGGAGAAGAGGAAGCGCGCTCAGAAGGATGATGATGGTGATAGAAAGAAAGCCAAAAAAGGCAAGGAGAAGAGTGTAGTTAATGGTATTAAGCTGAGGGATAGGAAGGTTCAGAGAGGGTGGAGTAGTCCACCAGCGATTGCGACACCCGCAAGGAGAGATGGCAAGCGGGATTGTCTTTTCAGAATTTTCTCTACTACCCCTACCACCACAGTCCCTACCTCTACCACTGCTTCCACCTAGGGGACTAAGGAGAAAAAGATAGACGGTACCATCAAATAATTCACGCACAACATCAAATTCCCATAGTTACTTTAGAGGACATCACTTGACAAGAAAATTTCGACGACCAATGCAACCTTTGACGAGTCCCTTGGCTGGCTCAACTCCACCCGCGCCGTCATAGAACTGGCCCCTGTCTCTTCCGCCCCTCCAGTAATCAAACACACCCTAGAAGCTCACCATGAACTCTCCCTCCTTTCGTCTAAAGTTAGAAAGAAGCCTTCAACTAGGAAGTAGAGAACTCCTAACGGTAGAGCCACTGGTGGTGGAGGTGGGGATAAAACTGAAGTAGGAAGCGATTTCACGCATCCGCTCCCTTGGTCCCAGAAGCTAGGAAAAAATTCCCTGCCCTATCCCTTGGTTAAGATCTTTTCCCTTCTGTGAGCTCCACGCAAGACTCTCCCTGAAGGTCCCTGGCGAGCGTCCAAAACATCTACCAGCTTTCTTTATGCATAGTTTATCATACGATAGTTGTAATATGAACCGTTCTCCTATCATGAAGAATCATATATTAATCAGCCGTGATCAGTGTCATATTAGAGTATTTATTTTACAGCAGCCGTAGAAAAACCTCCCCACCGCATCCTTCACATCCATCACGTCCCCACCCTCCCTAAAGCAAACAAGCCCTGGAAGGGCAACAAAAAGGAGAAAGATCTAACCCCCCAACGACTAGAATCACCACAACCACTGCCCCACAGTGGCAACAATTCTAGAAGGCACGCGGGTCTTCAAACCGGTCAGGAAGATTTGTCCGGAGAAGCGATCATTTTTGTGGCATTGGGCGGTGTACCGTATCGAAGAAGCATTCAAATCAAAGCGTTGTTCGATCTCTACCATCTCAGCATGCCAGAATCGTCTCATGTTGGCGGCTGCCACCCAAGTCCCTCCGGCACTTATTACAAAGATGGCAAGGAGCTCTTTAAGCCTTGGACTAAAAGCTAAAAAAATTATCAGCAGTTTGCACACAGGATATCTCAAGACTCTAGAATTTCTGAAGCTAACCAATGATGCGTGGCATGGTGTATCAAAAGTATGATGATAGGGAAGTATGAGTTGTTTGTGGTTTGGATATTGGGAAGGTTGCCGGGAAAAATGTGTTTTAAGTAGTCTCTACTGGGGGTACGACGAAACTGGGTAGGTGATTAATTACAAGTAATTTTTTATAACCCTAACCTTGACGAATCCACTTTTCCCTACCAAGTACGGTAGCAAGAACAATCTAGCGCTAGTTACGTCCAAAAAATATTTTTGCGCTAGTTTTGTCACGAAATGGCAATGAGAAGATATAGGTTAACCCTTTGTAGCCAGAACTCTGCCTTTCAAGGTTCTTAATTTAACGCAATCGTAAGTTTCACCTCAGCCGCTTCTTATTTCAAGGTACTTGACGCTGGACTGTTCTTGCTAGTTTATGAGGTACCGGAACCCTTGTGTTGAAACCTACTAGGGCGGGCCTTGTATTTCGCACTCTCACTGGAATGACCCAGTGTTTGGAAAACTCTTTTCTACGTTTGACTTCTATAGCGGAAACATTGGATGTTGGAGATCTGGAACATACTAGCACTAGCTACCTACTATGAGACTTTTTATGTATCTGTATTGTTCGAGATATGAGACAGTGGAGGATTTCCTACTTTTTCATTCTGTTCTTTCCTTTTCTGTCTCTATGATTTTTCGCCGACTTTGTCTCTATAGGGGACCCTACTGTTTGCGTTTCTTTTGGTTTGAACTCTCATTCATATCGTCTACTTTCTTTGTTCACTCTTTAGATACAAATCTATTCTGTCTCTCCTGCTCGCACAGTTGCTCCTGTACAGAAGTGAATACAACGGCAGTCACATATTCGCCCTAAAACTTCACACCTTGTTCATCATCTGCTTAGTTTTGTCGTACCTACAGTAGTGACCAATACCGTATTTACTCGAATATAAGAGAATGGCGCTAGGATGTGATCTTTCCCCACCAAGACCACACTAAGACTATAAGAAGGCTAAGGCTATTCCGTTTTTCCACCGGACAACCTCACCTCAAGTCTAGCGTAATTCTCTTGTATTCGAGTAAATACGGTACTGGTAGTGACTGTAGCATTTAGCTTGGATCCCGGGAGCGGGATAAAAAAATAGATCATAAATAGTGGTCCCTGGCCCGGAGTTGAACTGTGGCCAACGGGTGAACCCAATATTGCAACAGGATATAATACCAACTACACTACAATACCGCAAAAACTGGAATAATTGAGTTGGGTGCTGTGTAGTCAGATTAAGATGAAACATGCCAAGCACACTTGCCATCAATTGCGCAATATCATTTTGGAAAATCCTTGGCATTTACGCAAAAAAAATATCTTCATCGCCATTGAAGTCATCTACATCTTCAACTACACTCTCATTACAACCCCCCACCAAACTATTTACATTCTCCTCCAAGGTATGCCCCTCCTCATTCAAACCACTTACTAACCCCTGTGATAGGAATGGGGTCTCTATTCCCTTAATAGAGATCTCATGGTCCACTGTCCCATCAATCCGAAAGGACAGCCCGACACAACGAAACGAGCGCCAAACCACATCCCCCTTTGTCTGGGAGAATCGCTCACAGGCAGCTCCAACGGCCCAGCTCGCTGCCACTCGCTGCTTGCCAACTGCGCTTCCGGTAAGCTTTCCTCCAACCTTCAATATCTCCTCCTCCTCCATATCGATCGTATCTAATCGTTTTTCTAACTCTTCCTACATTTGAAGTAGATTAGCATAATTTGAATTTGTAAGTCCCCCCTCTGGCCCTTGAATTACCTTTAAGATATCTTTAAAGGGACGGTTAATTGATACATCTAGAGGTTGTACCAGCCCAGTACAACTGTTAGGCGGGAGCCTATCTCAAAGTCTTGCGAGATAACTCAGGCCGATAATCTTAATCGTAGACGGAGATTGTCTAGGAAGGCTCAATGATTCAAAATAGAGGCAGATAAAATGATAAAGATTTTGCTAGCGTAAAAACTTATATTGATAAGATCTCTTCTCCGTTGCTTGATAATGTCTAATAGCTCGGGAGGCACCTCGATATTTATATGCCGGGTCTGGGTGGTCCCGGGCTACATCCAGTTCTCATACTAACTAAGTACCTGCTAACAAACTCCAGCTTTGTTCTAAAAGTGCGAACACCATTTGACCCTGACAATTCTGTTATCTCACTTCGACTTCCGAATCGCAACACCATGAAATTACCTGACAGTGCTCTCACACATCAGTCCATTGGTTACGATCCATCTTCGTCGGCAAGGAGTCTTTCTTTCCATTTGCATACGCAGAATGGTCTCCATGATCGAACCAACAAAGGGGCCAGCTTTGTTATCGAACCTCTCAGCATTGGAGACATATTCTGCAACCGACATCTGCGTGGCATAAGATAGACTTGTCACGATAATCGCTCCAATAGCCATTATCCCTCCATAGTCCTATCGTTATCGTATGGTTCCGTCAGTATCCGTAAGATACTATTGACGTGTGTGAGTGTGGGTATGCCTGATTGCTCAGACTACCTCATCCGACAACACCATTCACTTCTGCGACTTTTATCGCGAGAGCGTGGAGTATAGAATGTGTTGTCTAACCATTGTCCGTAAAACGTCCCGTTACTTAGCGACTACTTTCGCACCTCATGTCTTTGGTGCTCAGTAACCGTATGCGACGTCGACCGATCTGGCTCGAACCACTTGCATAAGCTCGCCAAAGGCCTTCCCTCATATATCCTGCGAACGAGATCCGGTCGGACGGACGGCCGCGACGTATATGGCGTTACGAGGAGAGCTCCAATGACCATCTCTTTGGTGAGGGGACGCAACTACGGCGGCGTCTGCCGATGTAGCGCCGTCCCAACGCTGGTGCGGAGGGGGGTGTTGGCTTGTCTTTTTGAACTCAGAATCCTAAGGTGGGGTAACAATAGGTCTTTATTCACTAAGGGAAGGCTAAGCCTTCCGGTATGCCTAACAACAACCACCAGGTATGATACTAACTGTGATATCGTGAGCATGAAGGGTGTCGAGGACCTCTTCTGTTCTATGAGCTGCAAAGAGGTCCATTGCAAGAATAGTTGGCTGACCTTCAAGTATAGGAATAACTTGTTCGTCAAGCCACTCAAGCACGTTGCTCGAGTTGGCATAAGCGGTAGGGTTGAACTTTACTACTACCCTGTTATCGTATAGCGTCTTCTCCGCTAACACTGTAGGACCGACCCCCTTTCCTCAAAAAAATATTAGTGGCTTCACTCGGGCATGCCATCAGCAAAAACTGTAAGTTGAATTGTCCCTTGTCTCCTATCCCACCCAAACTGACTACTTGATTGTGCCCAAATAGTTTTTTCACCAATTGTACTGTAGGTTTGCCCTTCAAGATACTTGAAGGGCAAAGGGGTTTGATCCATGTTGCAAATATTTTGCAACCGGTATCTTCCCACCATTCCTGGTAAGTCCCCCTCCCCCCTTTCATCGTCTGGCCGTTGTTGGGAGTTGTGCCTATTGAACTTCATCCAATCTAAGATTGCATTTGCGAAATCAGCAGGTAATTTACTCGCTGTGTTGGTGATGAATCGTAAGCTAATTTGATGCACTTGTAGGAACCCCCGAAACAAGCTATTTCCGAACTTGAAAAGCTGAGTCTCCTTCCCCGGATACACTTTTGTGAATGACTCTTTACTAACACGGCGAAACCAGCCCCGGCGAACTATCCTTCCAATTGCTCTTTGCAGACGAAATTCTTCGTATAGGACCCGCTCCATCTCCCACCATTGCCGCTGCCTCCCCCCTCCTCCCAGGCGTCGTTGGCCCTTCCGCGCTTCTGCATATTTCCCCTCCCCTTCGTCTCTCTTCCAATGGGACAGATTTCCCACAGGAATGTGGATGTAGTCGGCTACTTCCTTTTGCGTTGGCTCCCGGTATGTTGTTGGCCCACAACGTACATTTTTTCCATACCAGTATGCTAACACTCGAAGCTTATAGCTAATTGTATAGGACCGGTAGGAGTTTCCTCTTGCGGGCTGCGGTCGTGTAGTTGGAGGGTATTCTGTAAGTTGATTTCTTTTGGGGCCTCTTCTTTTTCTAACACCAGCATAGAACTTATCAGTTGTAAGCGGAGGAAGTACTGGCTGGACTTTGATACGTCCTGATATGCCATTGTTCTTGCCTGCGATTTTCGTTTATCCGATATCTGTACTTTTTGGTTATTTACAATGCAAAGACTATATATTATTTATACCAAATGTATATTAAGTATCAATGTATTATATATATGAAGAGAGAAAAGATGAAGATATTTTATTCTACTTTTAAATTTCATGCTACTTTATACTTTTGAAAGATTGCGCTGACATGTGATTGAGACAGGGTCCAAGTGAGCTGACATTTATCCGCCCAAAAGACCAAAATAGATTCCAGACATTAATTTCCCCAATTTCTGAGTCACTTATTCTAAAACGACTTCATAGCACACGACTCAATTATTACAGTTTTTGCGGTATAATATCTGGCCTTGTGTAAGTAGGGTGGATAAAGGACTAGTGCTTTCCCGTGATAGATCCCTTCGTTCGTATTCACGGAAGGAAGCTAGTGTAGCACTAAACTCGGCTGAATAAGGTGTTAGCTATTAGCAGAATAGTCCCTGGGACGGATTACTAAGAGTGTTGGGGAGTGAAAACTGGAAGGTGGCGATATTAGACACTAATTCATTTGGGTAATTGGGAGACAATATACGCCGAATTTCTTGTCTACATCACAGCCATACTGAGTGTGTACTGGTTTTGTGATATTTTGAGCACTGCGGATAGCTTAGGAATAGGCATTTCTTTTGGGTTTGGTTTGTTCATTTAGTCTTTCTTTTATGGCATGGTGTGTTACCTGGTGTGTTGCGAGAATGGTTAATCCTGTGTCGCTCTCTACGCTACGGCACACTAATCTTCCGTGAAATTCGGCGTACGAACGAAGGGATAAGATCGGGCTTCAGAGTGCTAAAGCCACCTTATCGGAGCCACATAGGTTTATTTTTCGCCGCACCTGTATACTAGTACCGTATAATCCGGCAAAAGTCGGATTGGAACTAAAGCGAATTAGAGTTAAACTCGGGCAACCGAGCCAACGGGATCACAGGAAGAACTCCAACTTGCCACAGTTTGCAACAGTTTAAACATATAGGCCATAGTGATTGGGCAGATTTAAGAAAATCGGCACTAGCGCGAATCCGACTTTCGCCGGATTATACGGTATTTGGGGCACCCTTGTACCCGCGTACTCAGAGGCACAACGGGGCTTTGCCCACGAGTCATAGACCGACCGCACCTGTGGCAAGAGTGGCACCCGCAGCGAGACGAGATTGACACCCTCAGCGAGATTGGCCTTATTAAGCCCATGCCAAGCCAGTCGTGACATGCTGATTGGTGGTTGCGAACCTTTTGTAGGTGCGGTCGGTCTATTATTAATACCGATACAACAATCCTAGCAGTCTTTTGCTCCATCTCCGCTACAAGACCTTGAAGCCAGCAACGCAAACCCTATTACAACGTCAAGCTATCCCAACAGACTAGCATTGGTAGGTCTTTCTGTTTACCCCAGATGTTGCACAAAAGTCAAGCGCTAGACTAACACAACAAAGGATTGAGCATGTCGTCAAAACAGATTTTTGATAAATCTGTTGGTAGGTCTTCATCATGAAAAGATGGAAATCAAGAAGCAACCTGTATATGAAATGAAGAGGATGGGTTGTAGATTATATTAGCAAATATCCTGGGGCATTCGCAATAGCCATTGTCGGTCTGGGACTAATTTTAAATAAGCTGAGTGGGTGTAATAAGGGCAGAAAAGATTTGGCAGTGAAAATTGTGCTTGTCAGAACTGACGTTGCTGGCACAAAACCGAAATGGAAGGATTCAAAACCAAGATGGGACATACTTAGTTGATTGCACTTCGGTCGGCTTATGTGACAATGAAGACTCAACCCGGCGACCAGAAGATGATAACCACCTGGATGAAGGATATTGAAAATTGTATCGCCCTCAGTGGCGAAGCATGTAATTCAGTGAAGGAAATCGCAACTGTCTATGGGAAAGCGGCCAGCAAAAGCTAAATTTTCTTTTTTCAGGAAGGTAATGACAATTGAACAGTATAATTGTCATTACCTGGCTGAAAAAAGAAAATTTAGCTTTTGCTGGCCGCTTTCCCATAGACAGTTGCGATTTCCTTCACTGAATTACATGCTTCGCCACTGAGGGCGATACAATTTTCAATATCCTTCATCCAGGTGGTTATCATCTTCTGGTCGCCGGGTTGAGTCTTCATTGTCACATAAGCCGACCGAAGTGCAATCAACTAAGTATGTCCCATCTTGGTTTTGAATCCTTCCATTTCGGTTTTGTGCCAGCAACGTCAGTTCTGACAAGCACAATTTTCACTGCCAAATCTTTTCTGCCCTTATTACACCCACTCAGCTTATTTAAAATTAGTCCCTGACAGACAATAGCTATTGTGAAAGCCCCGGGATGTTTGCTGATATAATCTACAACCCATCCTCTTCGTTTAATATACTGGTTGCTTCTTGATTTCCATCTTTTCATGATGAAGACCTACCAACAGATTTATAAAAAATCTTTTTTGACAACAGGCTCAATCCTTTGTTGTGTTAGTCTAGCGCTTGACCTTTGTGCAACATCTGGGGTAAACAGAAAGACCTACCAATGCTTGTCTGTTGGGATAGCTTGACATTGTAATAGGGTTTGCGTTGCTGGCCTCAGGGTCTTGTACAGGTGATGGAGAAAACCACAGCTAGGATTGTTGCATGAGTATTTATGATATGAGTTGTGGCGCCAACCCTGTTGTTCCTCTGAGTACGTGGGTGCAAGGTTCTTCCAAATACTAGTACCGCATTAACTAAGGGGAACAGCCTGGCGCTAGTACGTTCAAATAAGATTTTTAATCTCAGTTTTTTCTTCAAATCGTAATAAAACACCATAGGCTAACTCTTTATATCCAGGAGTAAGTCTTACAAGCTAATGATTTTGACGCAATTCCAGTCTCACCTCATCCGGTTCTTTATTTCAGCGTAAAGGTGTCAGGGGGTTCTCCTCAGTTAACGCGGTTTACAGGTACCGTGAAAAATAAACTCATGCGGCTCCGATCAGGTGGCTCTAGCACCCTCAAGCCTTATCTCATCTATCATGAGAAAGAACTAGTCCTTTATCTACTGTACTTGCACAAGGACAGACATTATATTGTGGTGTGGTTGGTAATCACATCTGTACAACACACTGGTGGTCCACTGTTCAAGCCCTCTTTTTTCTTTTTTCTTTTTTTCCAGGGTTATTCCTAACCCCATGTTTCTCCTTAGAGTACAAAAGCTATCCCTCAGGCTGTCTGCCACAGTCAAAAAATTGTCCCAGCATGCTAAGGACAGATTTGCCAAGTCAACTGAACTTTATCAGAAAACCTGATCCTCGGTTTTTAAAGGGCTGAAAGGACTCACCACTTTTATCGCGTCTGAGCATTCTCAGCTGACCGCAAAGCTCGAACTATTCTAGGATGGGGTTTGGTGTGCCTGAACTGATTTTTGACGGTTTCAGGTGGCCCAAGGGACAGATTATTTAATATGTTTGTGCCTTAAGTGCCAGTCAGGCTGTTTTTGAGTTCTAATTCATATTTTGGATTTTTGGGTTATGTCTGGTGGACCGCGTCTGGCATGGTGCAAGTGCACTATGGCTGAGAGGAGGGTGAGATCCATGGACTGGAAGTAGAATACGATGTCACTAAAAGTGTTGGAACCCTTTTTATCGAAAGGTTAATTTGGTCCATTGGATCCTGCCACTGCTAGAAAAGAAAAGGAAAGGCTAATCCCTTACATCTCACCACATCTACTGCAAACCCAACTCGCTTAAAATGAAGGAAAAACAGACAAACCAATGCGAGTGACAAGCCATGACTACACAACACAGCTCCCCGCACTTCTAAAAATTCTCACCCAGGGATCAACACTACCCCACCCCCCCGCTCAGGCCAGCACGCTTATGGCTAACCGCCTCTTATAAGATATTCCTCTCCGGATGCGGCGTCATGGCCAACACACTCCCATTCATATTTCTATCGCTGGTCACCCCCCCGGGTGACCCATTTGGATTATGCGGATAACGGTCGGTATGATCGTCTCTGTTATCTACGTAGCGGATAGGCGCCAGCCCATTGAGTTCAAGCTCAGATTGTTGGCGAGTGGGGGTGAAAGTATCTTTACTCTCCGCTTGCCGTGGGTGGTTGCAAAGGGGAAGTGGGCCCTACTCATTTCTCCTAGGAGTCTGCTAGGCGCGATGTGGCTTGGGGCATTGGATATTACTAGTATGGAAGGGCGGGCTTCATACTGCTCGCTTACATTACGCTCGAATTTTGGCCAGTCTTCAGCTCGTGGGGTTGGAGGGGTGAGCCTGCTGAGAAATTGGCGGCCGATACAGACTCCGAGAGCAAAGGCTTCGTTGCGAGTCTTGAAGAAGCTTTCAAACCGCTGTGTAGTTTTCTCGTACAGGAGGACAGATTTAACCAATCCTGCGCCGGCGCCCAATACATCACCGTAGGAGAATCCACCATTGGTGGCCAGACCCACAACGCCCAAGAGTGAGACCCTGCCATCAATTATATCTGTCATGTGAATATCCAGAGGTCTACACCCGGCCAGCTTGAAAGAAAAGGCCATCTCAGCGTGGCCGTTTAGGTCTTGTTCGCGGAGGATTGCTACGCCGGGTTTGTAGTTTGGGAGGGTGGTCAAAAGGAAATCGGAGGAGGTAAATGGGAGATGCAAGTTAGGCCGGGATTGTCATCTTTCGAAGGATCTTCTCGTATTCTTGGTTAGCACAGACGGGGTTGTCGTGCAGACACTGCATTGTGTAGGTCTCAGACCATTTCTCCTGGAGCTCATCTCGAGCAGTGAAATCGTAGATAATGTTTTTATCGTGATCAATGCCAATGGTTTGGTCGTCACGGGCCTTGGCCACTCCAATGTTGTACAGGCATTGTTTTGGGAAGCCACAATCTCCGAAGGCTCCCTCAAAAGCTCAGAGGTTAGATTCGCTGACCTGGGGGACTGCTGCAAGTCCCTCGTTGAACAAGGCTGCTATAATGTCTTTAGGGTGTGTACTAATGGCATATTCCTTCACTTTCATATCGACACTGACCCTTCCTGCAAATGCTATCTCAACAATCATAGTAAATAAACCACCGTCACTCCTGTCATGGTAAGCATGGACAATCCCAAGCTCTCTGAGTTTCTTGCACGCATCAAAGTAGGCCTTGATAAACCCGGTGTCCCTCACATCAGCAGCATGAGTTCTAATCTGTTGGAATAAAGTGGCAAATGGACAAAGATAAGTACCGATCCTCCATCTTGCATTAGCGCAGGAGTCCAAGTCTTGCCAATTTGCTCAATAGCCACAAAGGAAGTGATAGCGAGTGATGCCGGTGCAGCCACCAAGTGATTCAGGCGCAGTGACCTCCTTATCATAACCATCGCTCTTCCTCTTCATTTCCATACTCATAGAATCCTTCCCAACAGGAATGCTAACCCCCAGTTTCAGACAAATATCTATGCCGATAGCTTCAACAGCTTCGTATAAAGCCGCTCCTTCACCAGGTGGGTGCCAGCTACCATCCAGCTTGCCGACAATTCGACACGCTTTAAGCCCCCTTGGATGTCTGCCACGGCCAAGTTGATGATCGACTCTGCAACACTCATACGTGCAGATTCTGTGGGGGAGATGAGAGTTAGAGTTGGCTTCTCCCATTGCTATAGCTTTGCCCATAACTGGTTCTTGGGACAGTAAAGTTGCTGTAACTGCGACATCCGCAACAGAGACTGACTGGCGATATGGTAGGGCCTGCCAACACTCAATTCCCAAGGCCGCTGGTATCCAGTGATCAAAGGTCAAACTTGTTGAACCCTGCTAGCCCAACTTTTCGCTTGGATCGCCGACCCACAGCGCCCTCATCGCGAATATCACCACCGGAACCTGTGGCAGCTCCTGGGTACGGCAAGATGGCAGTTGGGTGGTTGTGTGTTTCGACCTTAGCAACGAAATGTACTACTTCCTGGATAGATGTCCACTCCTTCTACTCTGGATCTAGCGTCTAGTTATTGTTCTCTTCCAGTACTACTGTATTACTAGAATAAGCAAACATGGTGTGATTGGGACTAATTTTGTGTGTATTTCCAATCACCCTAGAGTATGTGGTGTTTCCTGTCCATTAATTTCCCATAACGCGTTAAACTGCCTGTGACGGCAGTGCTCCGGAAATAAATAAAAAAATGACTTGAACAAACATAAATAGCTCGACATCGTAAGGATTCCAAGGACATGGACCAGCATGAGAGAACGCCTCAAGAAGATACTGCATCTCAAAAGAGTCCATTGCTAGACGTAGTTTTTCATTGGCCGACTCAACGACCTTCAACGGTGAAATTGCACAAGATTGAAGATAAACCTACCCGACCAGTAGCGGCTTATGAGCCCCAAACAACTCTGCCCAACTAGGAGGCTATCTCTGACATGTCGGAAGAGAAATACACACATCAACCCTAAAACACCCTTCTCTCAAATAGACCTCGAAGTTAGATGAAGACACACCTGGGTCATAAAACCAATCAATACATTATCCACTCCTCCAAATACCGCATCAAACTAAAACTCCTTCTCAAAAGCGATAGAAAACAAAACACCCCTCTCAATTCTCTTAAACTAGCCCTCCAGCCCACAAACATGCACAATGGACATCGCTTTGGAAGACCAAGGACTAATACTGTAGTCCCCTTTCTAGGAACCACTGGAATCACCAAAGTATTACTCATGATCCCCACTTCCTTCTCACCCCTAGCTTGTTCAACGAATTTCCAAGTCTCCTTGTGACGATTCAACTTTGAAGACTGGTGGCTATAACGCAGCACTCAGTCTAAACATTTCCTCATTAGAATTCTCGTCTTCCAGCACATTCAGGTCCATGCCTTCCTAGGGGCGGACATAGTGTATGGGAGTTGAGTGAATGGAGATGACATTGTTGGTCTTGGACGTCGAGGAATTCGTGGCATCTTTGATCCCCGTGAGACGGAACAGGGAATTGGCCGGTAGACCTGGGAGGGCTGGGTATCTCCTTTGGGGGGGAGAGCTGGCCATTGTGTGTCTGTGTACAGGAGTGTCGAGGTGTTGGCGGTTGGGAGGATAGGAAAGGACGAGAAATGGAGGGGTTGTAATTGAAAATTTCCCTTCAACAAGAATTGGTTGTGGGATGCCCCGCGTTGATACTCGTAGGTGGTGGGGGGGACAGGGGGGCTCTGCGATAAGAGCAAGATTAACTCAACAACTCTTGCAAATAATAAACTTTAGTGGAAACAAGTATCATACTGTACCGGTAATGCATGGAACTGCCTCTGTGCGCTAGTCTCCGGATTCGCCATCTCGTCTCATTTCTCAGCATTCTCGTTCAACTTTTTCGCACGACCCAGACCTCTCTTCTTTGGTGGTGAGGCTGCATCATCCCCACCATTGCTTGCCCCTATATTCTGCCTCGCCATCGATAGCACCCTTAGCAGGCTGTACTTTCCTCGCTTCCTATCCGGCATCATTTTCACCTTCGGCTAATTCTGTGTGGTGTGTTTCTCCTCACCCTCCACACGCTCCCTCTTATCGATCTCGAGTCCCTCCTTTTCCTCCTCCCCATTTGCCTTATTCAGCTCTCTAGCCCCAGTCACAATTGAGGGTATAGCTGAGTCGTTGGTAATGCCAGTCGACTCATTCTTGAGCCCGCTAACTAGCTAGGCGACGGCATTTCTGTCGTGAGTAGGATTAACCACCAGATTCTTCTTGTCAGCCTTCTTGTAGTAAACCCCCTCCTCCCCCTTCGAAATTGTTTCCAGAGAGCTGTCATCCCTTATCTCCGCTACAGCCTCTACAAGATTTCTGGATCTCCAATTCTATGAGACCAGATTTTGGCAAATAAGGCGAGAATAGGGCTCTGGTAAGCCTTCTGAGCAGCTATATCTCCCTTCCACTCATCCAGTTGATACGTCGCATGTAATTTTCTTTGTTGGAAAAGATCACAAAGAAGTTTGAGTTGGATGAGCAAGGTAGGTGGGGGGCTCTGCGTGGTGCCCTGGCTAGAGCTCTTGTTGACTATTGGTAAAGTGATTTTGTGGTGGGCAGCGGTGATCGGGGCCATCATTTCATAAAGGGGAGGCATGTTAGCAAGAGAGATAAACAGTGTATGCATGAACTAGAATTAACATCTGACATCATTTGAGTATTCGAGTCTCTACAAGTAACACCGCCGCTCTGGTAGAACCCTTTTTGAAAAAGGGGTACATAGGAAAGGCAGCATGCAGGAAACAAAAGTAGTGATCCACGCAATCCGCAAAGCAACAAGGCTCGCCCAGATTGGAATGCTGAAGCTAATTCTCTTACGGCAGATTATCCACATAGTAACCAGTTGCAGGAGATCGCTGCCGATATCCTTCATGGAGAGATTCAGGTCCCTAGCACAGCTTGCAATTGTGCTCATAAAGTATAACTCGGTGAGATAAAATATAAGAATACCAGTATGATCCAAAGTGCTCGAGTCCTAAATGTGTTCTTGTTTCTTTGGTTTTAAAACGGCATTATATGTTTAATCCTTCACTTATTTCAACCATTGTAATGCTATTATTCGTCTTTTGCCAAATACCAGTTGGGTGCACTGAAGTGGATCAGGATTCTATATCATATACATATCAACTAACATACTGCTGAAGGAAGTGAAGTACTGGTGATCTGTTTGCACAAAGGCTAGAACCTTAGCAATAACTTCACAGTAATATAGATACTTATCCTATTTTGGCTCTAACTTTAACCAACAAATATTGACTCTGATCACTATACACAAGTGAAATCTTGTCAGGCAGATCCCTCATGTTTCCCAAGACTCCATCCCTGCATGGCTGCATCCCTGCCAAGCGTCCACAAGTCTGTGCACAAAAGCTCCACTCAACGTACAATTGTGTGGCATGTCCAAATCCTCTGTGCTAAGAGCCGGCTCAAGCCATCAATGAGATGCCCCACCAACCTTCATCAGCAAAAGAAATTCCACCTCATGTATTACATACATATCTCCTTGTATCTTCTGGTAATACCCTCTCTCCCTATCCCTCCCATCCCTCATACATTCATGCCATTTTCTCAAACCCCCTATGGCTGTCAGGTGGCTCAATTGCTATCTCAGCCGTCCCCAGTTCTTTGCTTTTGTCTGTTGCCCCATGTTTCCTTGGCTAAGGATTGCTTCTTGCATAACTGACCCCTGTTTTTTTTTTTCTTTTTTTCTACTCTGACCCATTTGGCCATTGTAGAGCTCCTTTGCCCTTGTGGACATCCGGAATAACTCTGCCCAGTCACGGGCTCATTTCACCCTTGCCAAATTCTCTCCCTTATAATTTATCCGTTATGGACCCTATCCCCCTGGAGCCTCCCTGGAGCTCTGCCTTAAGCTCAGAACCTAACCTGTAGCTTTACTACTCACTTTTCAAGTTTCCATATACTTGTACCAAATTCTTTTTCACCTTGCTTATTGCACTCCCATGTATATATTTTAGACTTCCTATCGTCCATTTTTAACATCTCAAAATTCACTTAAGCAATTCTTATTCCTCGTATTACCTTGACCCATTTACTCTATGTACTTTTGGCATCTCCTTTGCACCACTCTTTGTTTCCACGATCACAAAACGAATTTACTTTTGTACTGTAATCTGTTCAATATATTCTATTAAAGGTTTCTAAATCAATCCTATTATGTACATACCACAGATTGTTATTTACTTCTGCTGTCACAGGTACCAAATGCGCTATTCCCATGATCCGTTTGATACCAACCACTTTCTCCGTTGTTCCAGTTGGGCCCATAGCCATCCCCAAAGAAACGGTAACAAGCCCCGTAATGGCATTGAGCTTCCCCGATTTCTCAACATAGAGTCTATCTAGCCATACAAGTCTGTCCACTAAAAATGTTTTTATATCCAGAAGTGTCATTATGGATACCAAGAGAGCTGGATAAAAGCCTTTTAATACTCCATAAATATTCCTATTGCCTGAGTCCACCAATATATAATCATTCCTACTGCGCCCTGTTGACCTCCAAAGCTTAGTTTCAGTGAACAGAAGAAGGTGGCAAATGACCTCCCGGGCGTCCTGAAAATTATCTATTGGAACGCGTAAAACATGACAAATCTCGACCGGGAATTCTGTAACGGGGGCACCCTATCGAGAGGTGAACTCTATGGTTGCAACCACATCAAAACACTCAACGTAGAAGATAAAGATGAGGTAAATAATTGAAAAGAATCAAAATGTAAAACTTAATATAGTTAAGCTCGAAGCTTCACTCAATTTAGTTCTCTTGAGGAAAAGTTGGTTGTTGAAGTAGGATGCCAAACGCTTAAACTTAAGTAGATATCAGATTCAAGCCTTTGACATTGACCACTACTCCAACCTTGCGCGAGTACCCTGTCATGCTCAGGGCTTGTCCGAGTTCTACCCTCTATTAGGAATAATTCTTCTGGAGGTATCGGACCAACTCGGGTACACTTAACTCCGTCAATAGGATATGAGTTTCTGCAATGCATCTCCAATACAACCGCAGGTAGAAATACTCTTCCTATCGAAGTCATACCAGTGGCTAACTGTTATGACAACAACCGGAGTCAATACCTTGGTGGTGGACTCACTGGCTCAGTGCTAGTTTTGTCTATACAAGCTATACAGTCCATCATGTAATCTATACCACTATCTAATGTGATAAATTGACATGCAAGCTCTCCCGGGGAGAGGTAGCCGATGGTTGGCTAAATGGGCTCTACTCATAGCCAGCCTCTGGGGACATATTCTACTGTGATAGGACTCATACCTCTAGAGGCCATTGACAACCCATTGTAATGCTACAAATCAAGGGGAGAAGGTCCTGGCTGGTTACTAAGGTATTTGTCTCGAAAGCACCCTGGCCTTGTAAGACTACCTGAGTACCACTTGGAAGACTACCCTACTCCCGGTAGGTTAGAATAGACTGCTAGGTACCTGAGGCACCATTTATGTGTGACCCACATTTTGGCGGTTCACCATACTGGCCTTGTCTATCGCGCGAACTACATTCGGTCGGACGGACGGCGACGACGTATACAGTGTTACGCAGCCGCTCCAATGACCACTTTTTACTAGCAAACGAGCAACTATGCTGCCGTCTTCCTGTGACGCGCCATCTCAACGCTGGGGCCAGAGGGGGGTGTTAGCAAAACCCGCCCAAGTTCAATAGCATGTTCGGGCCATCTTTACACAGGTGTGGGGCCTCCTCAAGCAGATGCGTGTGGGCCCATGAACATCTATGAGCCCAGACAATGTGAGGCAATCGACCTCTAAGTTCTAGGATGACTTTGCCGGTGAAGGTAGGGTAACTTGGACTCCTCAGTAGGGTTACTGGGGTCCTTGGGCATAATGACCAAATTCTCAAGGTAGGGTAACCTTGCCCTCTTATGCCACTAACCGCACCGGAAGTCCTCCAGGTGCCCACAAAAGTCGTCGCCGAGGTGTGTGTAACATTCCCGTAATTCTCTTGACCGTATGCGAATGTTCTTCCTAAAGGTTACCCTGTCTAATAGAGTGCCCAAAGCTACTCAACCATTCCCTAGACCTTGTTCTAGGTTAACCAGCTATTTGTATACTAAGTATACAAGACCATACCGCCTCTGGTTACCACTCGGTATACCATTTGGGCTAAGGTGGTAGTTCTTGTAGCTACCTTTCATAGGGTCATTACACTACTCCCCTCTTCTCTTGGTCTGTGCTCAGACCGTCAACGTCGTTCATTAATTCCATGGTTTGGATTGTCTATAACCCTATGGTCTTTAGGTTTAGATGGATACATCTCATGGAACTGTTGCAATGCTTGCATTGCGGTATCTTCTAACATCGCGAACAGTTCCCAAGAATTCTCTTCTGGACCCTACCCTTCCCAAGCAACCATATATTGCACAAAGCGGTGTGGAAACTTTGACTTAGAATTCCCATACCATTGGCTATCAACCACTTCCGCAACAACATATCTAGGCTCATTGTCTACTATGTCAGGTGTTGGTATTATTGTTTGAGGCCTGCCTACAGGATCCTCACGATAGGGTTCCAACAGACTAACATGAAATACAGGATGGATGTCCCATCGTTCCGGCAGCTCAATCTTATAGGCCCTAGACTCCACCTTGCGTTTGACAACAAAGGGTCAAAAAGTCCTATGGTCTAGTGTTTCCATAGGCCTTTTTGTACGGAGGTTCTTGCGGTTTAGCATAACCCTATCCGCTTTCTTAGCTCTGCCCTGTATGACATCTTCTAATGTAACATATTCCAAACCTGGCTGTCTCTTTTGATCATGCCATTTCCGTTGTCTTTCCAGTGCTGGCTGTATTGTTTCTCGGATCTCTTGCCACGTGCCTTCCCAATCCTTCACAACAAGCTCACTGTCTGGGTGTATTTCTTTGTTATCCGACACAATCCCTGACCACTGAGTCTGTGGGAAGAATCCATAATTTATTTCAAAGGGACTTGCCTTTGTGGATTCCGACATTGAAGTATAATACACATGTTCCGCGAAAGGCAACAGCGATACCCAATCGTCTTGCTGATATTAACACTAACTTCTTAAATATTGTTCTAGTGTCTGATTAACCCGTTTATTTTGCCCATCGCTTTCTGGGTGGAATGCCATAGAGAGGGTCCGCTTTGCTTGCAATAGCTGCATCAGGCTTCTCCAAAACTTGGACGTGAATCGGGTATCCTGGTCAGAGACAATTGATTCAGGAAGTCCATGGAGGCGCCAGATTTCTTTCACGAATGTCAAGGCCAGTTCCTTAATATGTTCCTCCGTCCTTAGGGGTGTGAAGTGTGCCATCTTGGAGAATCTGTCTACGATGACCCGTATATTTGTATACCCGTTGGGCTTTGGTAATCCCACAATGAAGTCTATGGATATTGCCGTCCACTGCCTCATAGGAACTTCTAAGGGTTCTAGGAGTCCATACTTCTAATGCCAGATGATTGAATTACGTTGACATATATTGTAAGAGCGAAAGTACTCGGTAATGTTTTGGTCCATCTTTGGCCAATAGAAGTTAGCCTTAACCCTACCAATGGTCTTGTATGTTCCGAAGTGTACAGCAATTTTTGAATCATGTTTTGCCTCCATGATCGTTCGCCTTAGACCATCATCTTTTGGAATGTACAACCTGTTTTGATACAGGAGGAAGTCCTTTTCGATACTAAAATTTGTATCGACCTTACGATCGCCGATGAGGAGGGCCTTTAGCGTTGCTAAATATGTTTGATCGCAATCGGCTGCCTTCATAAGAGCCTCATGAAATGTTGTCTGCAACCGAAGACCTTCGCAAGTCTGCAACCCATATGGTCGCAAGATCACGGGCTCCTCTCCAATATACTGTCCAGGGCGAAAAAATGTAAAAGGTTCAGAATTACTCCCCCCTTCAGGGCGGTAGTCCCTACGCCTTGACAAAGCATCTACCTTTTCATTTAACCATCCTTCCCCACAAATAACCTTAAAATTGAAAGGTTGTAGAAATTCTGCCCAGCGATGTTGTCTACGATTTCGAGTCTTCGTAGTATTAAAGTACTCTAAATTCTTGTGATTAGTTCACATCAATATCTGAACATCAACAAACATCAACATATATGCCTATTCCTTTAAGGCTGCCTCTATTGCGGCTATTTCCTTATCATGGACGTCATAATTTATCGCTGCTGGCGAGAAATTTCTACTATGAAATACTACAGGATGCCACTTCTCATCCTCACAGAGTTCACATAGTACGGCCCCTAATGCAAAGTCACTAGCGTCGGTCTCCAACTTAGTGGAACGAGTGTCATCATCAAAGTGGGTCAGAATCGGACCTGTGGTAAACATATCCTTCAATGTGTCAAAAGCATCCTGACATGAAGGAGTCTACGTCAATTTGATACCTTTCTTTGTCAAGTCCATTAATAGTTTGGCTATCTTGCTAAAACCTTTTATGAACTGATGATAAAGGTTAGCAAAGCCCATGAAGCTTTGCACATCGATGACGTTCTCGGGTGTTGATCATGCCTGGATCTCTTCAACTTTTGTACTTGTCATAGAGATCCCTCTATCGGATATCTTATACCCAAGGAACTCTACTTCGCGTTGATGGAAGTTTGACTTCTTAATGCTAACGCAAAGGCATCCCTTTCTCAGCCTTGCCATGACGCACCTTACCAGGGCAACATGTTCTTCAACTGTCTCTGTATAGATTAATATGTCATCCATATAGGCGATGACTCCGACATCCAACATGTCACTGAATACATCATGGATCATACTCTCGAATGTTGAAAGTGCGTTGCATAACCGAAAGGGCATCACGGTGTACTCATAAAGACCATACCTGCTTTTAAAAGCGGTCTTCCATTCTTCACCTTCCGCCATGTGGATAAGGTAATAGCCATTCTTCAGATGCAATTTAGTGCAGATAGTGGCTTTACCAAGCCTACTCCTAAGCTCGCTCATCAAGGGCAATGGAAACTTATTCTTGATAGTTATCTTGTATAACCCTCGGTAATCAACACATAACTGAAGCGTTCTGTCAGGCTTCGGCACAAATGATATAGGGGCGCCTATTGGCAAGGAAGATCTTCTAATCTTTCCATGGTCTTCCATTTCCCTAATATAATCCCAAAGTGCGTCTCATTCCTTCTTTGACAAGGGATAGATAGCCCGATCTGGCAATTTGGCCTCAGGAATCAAGTCGATACAATGATCGTATTTACTATATTCTGGCAAAGCATTGAATTTCTCCTGACTGAATATATCTGCATAGTCTCTGTATTCTGGGAGAATATTAATGTTGATTTCCTCGCCATCTTCATTAGTATAAAGGGCCATGCTCATGATAACGATATTGTCTGGGTCTTCGGCTAAGAGTTCCTCTTCTGGAATGCACTTTAAGCGCCTTTCTTTCCTTAGGCAGTGGGCTTTACAATATTCTGATCGCCACTTAAGACTGCCCTTCTCTTAGTTATTGTCTGGGTTGTGGTCCTTTAGCCACAACATTGGCAGGTAACCATTCACTTTGCCTGCCAGCATATCTGCGACTTCAAATCGCATTTTATTCATATGGTCTCCTATGTACATATCAACCATAGCGGGATAGTGTAGACATGAGCCTGGGATGTGGTTTCCACAGGCATCTAAAATTGGGGTCGGTTCCTTCCGACGTACACAAGGTACTTGGGCATTCTTAACCCAGTCACTGCTTAATACAGCTCCAGTAGCGCCACTGTCTAACAATAAGAGGGCCTCCCCACTTAGCCTCTCTTGATTGTGGCTCCATTCCAGTCTTAATCTCAGATGGATAGACCTTGTATGCGGCGGTGGGCCTGCATGCCTCAACTGCTTGTCGGGTCTCTTGTCCCTACACATTGCGGTTAGTAATTTTCAGCAGAATTTGGTATGGTTTTACAATAGCTAATCAATATCTCTTGCCTTTTGACAGATGAGCGACCACCACGGGTGGTGAGTAACTTTTATCACTTGATAAACTTTACTGGGTTTCATTAGCTGGGCTGTTTACTATCACACCAGCATGATTTCGGGTATTCAACCCTCGTTAGGTAAACTTGCAAAATAACTTCAATTGCTAAGTCAAGTCCAGCCTGACGAAATCAACACAAAACCCAACCAAATTCAATCCAAAATTCTAAACAATAAGGGATTAGCAAATAACACTTTCGCAAAATCACATAAGAAAATAAAACCAAAGCGCAAAACAAAGTACCGCAACCATTCCCAATGTAACAAAAGAAACCCAACCAATCTCGCTCTCCCTATAGCCAGATATTAATTTCAATTTGTTGTACCTCTAGTGCGGAACATTACTGCTTTGTTTCTGTCATCGATCTTATCAGCCCTTTCTGGGCGCTAGAGTAGAGTTAGCTTTTGCATTCCTATCACCTCTTGGGATAGATCTTACCCAGCCATCCATATCGGTATCAATCTTCAAGATATCCAAATCTGGAGGTGGTGAGCCGCGGACCTCGGCAACAACTTGCTTAACAGCAGGTTTTGGAGCAGCTTCAATGCGTCATGATTTCGGGAATTGGGTGGCTTCGTATCCAGCTTCACCGGCGCCTCGTTTTGGATTTCTTTGAGAGAACGCAACAACTGAAGTAGCCGAAGGACACTTTGCCCAGTAGTAACCGGCTTGTCCACATCGAGAGCATTGATTAAACTGTTTGCTTTTGTCAATCAGAGTCTGGGGAATATCACGATGCATCTTCGTGTGCTCTGTTTCTTAAGGTCTTGAACATCCAGATGCATGGTTGCGGGGTTTTTGTTGGTGTGGCCCCGATCCTTTCCTATCCTTTCGCTGTCTCTTAGCGGACCATTGCCTATCATCGCTCTTTTCTGGCTTGGAATGATGTTTTTCCCTTGTAACCGTACGGTTAAAGGAAGTAACGTCTTCCAAGTGAGGGCCGGTTTGACGGAGGAGATTGATATATTCGACGTATTTGTCGGGAAGCGGAGATTTCACAGCCCATGCATTGTGAAGGTCTGTAGTAAATACCCACCGGGCTTTATCCTTGAGAAAATTGCCCCTCTATCCCAACTCTAAAGCCAGTTTCATCTGTTCATCACAGAAGTGATCGATCTGACCGGCCTTCATAGCCAACTCATTCCGTTCCCGAAGAGAGTGATCCCCATCTGAGTGTCCACCATAAATTTGACACCAGCCGTTGCCGAAAACCTTCGCCAGTGCGAAGGACATTTTTTGTATGGAAGGGAATATCTTGTCAATGGGCACCCTCTTGACTAACGTAAGGGTGTATACTCTGGTACCATATTTTGGTGGAACCTTGAAGAAGTGGGATTACCAAACTGACTTTATCCCAATCCTTGCAGAGGGATTCCCTAGATTAGTCCCGTTTGATTTCGCAATCTTGTATGAAGCGTTGAGTATCGGTAGAGTCACCCTTGAACGGATCGACACCTAATTTCTCTGGTTTCTTCGGTCTATGCGAGGACTTCTTACCCTTGCATTGTTTCCGAAGATACTCAGCAAGATCATGACACCGCCTATCATACTTTTCCTGCCTCACATCATTCCAGTGCGACTTACGTCTTCCTAGGAATTTCCGTGGATCGGGAAGGGAGGAGTCAGAATCACCCGGGTCTCCAGAGCCTCCGGCGTTTCCACCACGGGGAGGAAGATTTCCTCTACTGCCACCAGCGTTGCCGCTGTGGCCTCCCCTATGGGAATCATTCCCACTAAAACCATCTTTGCCCAGCACGCCTTCGTCCATTCACTCAGGTAATGGGTTAGACGGTGGGGGAGGAGGTTGTTGACTAGTGGCGCGAGTGTTAAGCGCATAGTCTCTTAAAAAATCAGGGCAGTCACAATGCCTAGTGTGCCTCACACTCTCACAATACCCCCATTGGTTTGGTTTTGACTTTGGCATTGGGGCGTCGTTCAAAGGTTTCGACCAACCCTTGATCGGCTCAAAGTCACTCATGAGACATGGAAACCTCTGCCCATAGCGAATATCGCTTCCTTCGGCCACAACCTCACAGTCCGGGGAACAAACACCCGTAGGCGCTGGGGCCCTTGACCTTCGGGCAAAACCGGGAGGTCTAACATTACCCGAAGGCTTTGCTGGCGCAGGTGGTGCTACTGCCGAAGCAAATGCACCTGGGACTTGTGGAGTGGTGGGTAGAGGGGTTTGCCCTGCTACCCCAAAGGGTCGTTCTCGTTCGATTCCTATCGCCGGTGTATTTTGTTCTCCTGCCAGAGGGGCAGGTACCATCAACGATCATAGTAAGGGAGAGGGGGTTGCGGGGAGACCCGCCGGAAGTGGCGGCTATGGAGAATTCTGTCTCAATGATTTCCCCGATGAAATGGAGCTAGATTTGCAAACCCCTAGAGGACGTGACGATGGCTGGAGGGGTTTGACCGAAGGAGTGGTTCCCCGTGATCGGAGAACCTCACTGAAGGCCACTTCGAGAGGGGTTCGACCTTCATGTGCTTCGGCCCCCTGCTTTTGCAATTCCGCAAGCTGCTCTTGCTGTGCAATGCTTTGTCTACCCACTTCATTCAACCAAGATTGACATTTCTCATAAATCACGCAGGCCGCAACTTCAGCAGCATAATGAGTAGGGGGTTCAAGAGCCAAAGGAAGGGCAGGGGCAGCATTGATAACCACGTCATTCTCAGAGTCAATGGAATACCCGTGGGCAGCAGCCTGCTCCAAGGCTTCTAGCCGTTTCCGAATCATCTGATCGGAAATGGCTAACTGGCGGAAGTTCTTTCGCTGGTATTCCATCCAACGATTAGCGTTTTCCACCATCTCTGTTTCAAATTCATGCTGATGCTCTTTAGCAAAATTGAGCAGGAGGCTTTGTGCATCTTGCATCTGCCCTGTGATTTCCACAAGTATGTATGGTTCAACCTGATCGTTTGTGAAATCAGTGAAAGTCATCTTCCGTCGTCTATTCTGAGGTATTCTCCGTCCTACTGATGGTTCAAGAGTGAACCTTGGGAGGAAGGCGTAAGGGTCTTCAATCTCTATCTCTCTGACCATACGAGGTATTTCCTCCTCAAAGGTAGAATCATTATCAATGTCATATGTCAGGAGCTGCTGGATTGGCCGCCAACAGAATCTATTCAGGTCTGCTCTTGCAGCGGTTCGAGACATTTCTCGCTCAATATCAGTCATACGCTCAGGACGAGAATGAACCCGGGACACAGCCATAGTTGAAGACATTGTTCATTCCACCAGATGCTTCTTGTACCAGACAAGCGACTCGTAATCAAACAATATCCAAACTGGAGGCTAAATATCACAATTCTCAGAAGAGAGTTAAGCGTATGCGCTTAACTATATACTCTAACACGAGTATCCTATAGAGAGGTGAACTCTACGATTGCGACCGCACCAAAACATGCAAAGTAGAAGCTAAAGATGAGGGACATAATACAAAAGAATCAAACGGTAAAACTTAATATAGTTAAGGGTGAAGCTTCACTCAATTTAGTTCTCTCGAGGAAAGGTTGGTTGTCGAAGTAGAATGCCAAATGCTTAAACTTAAGTAGATATCAGATTTAAGCCTTTGACATTCACCACTACTCCGACCTTGTCCGAGTACCCTGTCCTGCTCTTGGGTTGTCTGAGTTCTACCCTCTATTAGGAATTATTCTTCTGGAGGTATCAGACCAACTTGGGTACACTTAACTCCTTAGATAGGATTTGTGTTTCTGCGCTGCATCTCCAACACAACCGCTGGTGGAAATACCCTTCCAATGGAAGTCATACCAGTGGCTAACTCTTATGACAACAACCGGAGTCAATACTTAGGTAGTGGACTCACTGGCCCAGTGGTAGTTTTGTCTATACAAGCTATGCAGTCCATTATTTAATCTATGCGACTATCTAAGGTGATAAATTGACATACAAGCTCCTCCAGTGAGATGCAGCCGATGGTTGGCTAAATGGGCGCTACCCATAGCCAGCCTGTCGGAACATATTCTACTGTGATATGACTCATACCTCTAGAGACCATTCACAACCCATATTAATACTACAAATCAAGTTGAGAAGGTCCGGGCTGGTTGCTGAGGTATTTGTCTCGAAAGCACCCTGGCCTTCTGAGACTACCTGAGTACCACTACGAAGACTACCCTACTACCGGTAGGTTAGAATAGACTCCTAGGTACCTGAGGCACCAGTTATGTGTTACCCCCATTTTGGCGGTTACCCATACTCCCCGTATATATCCCGCGAACAGCATTCACACGGACGGACGGCCACCAAGTATACAGTGTTACGGCAGCCGCTTCAATAACCTCTTTGTACTCGCAAACGAGCAACTATGCTGCCGTCTACCTACAAAGCGCCGTCCCAACCCTGAGGCCAGAGGGGGGTGTTAGCAAAACCTGCCCCAGTTCAATAGCATCTTCGGGCCACCTTTACTCAGGTGTGGGGCCTCCTCAAACACATGCGTGTACGCCCATGAACATCTATGAGCCCATGCAATGTCAGGAAATCGACCTCTAAGTTCCAGGATGACTTTGCCGGTGATGGTAGGGTACCTTGGACTCCTCAGTAGGGTAACTGGGGTCCATGGGCATAATGACCAAATTCCCAAGGTATGGTAACTTTGCCCTCTTATGCCAGTAACTGCGCCGGAAGTCCTCCAGTCGACCACAAAAGTCGTCTCGGATGTGCGTGTAACACACCCATAATTCTCTTGACCTTAAGCGAATGTTCTTCCGAAAGGTGACCCTGCCTAATAGAGTGGCCATGGCTACTCTATCATTCCCTAGACCTTGTCCTTGGTTAACCAGCTATTTGTATACCTAGTATACGATACCATACCACCTCTGGTTACCACTCGGTATACCATTTGGGCTAAGATGATAGTTATTGTAGCTACCTTTGATAGGGTCGTTTCAAATTCTTTAAGCGAGTTCATATCATCTGCGAAACCTATGGCCAATTTCGGTCTATAATCATCGTCTAAAAGGTCGGGCAAGTTTCATAAAGGGTTATTCAATGGGGCAATTGTTTCGACGGTGGACGTGAAACCTATTGGTTGCTTGGTTACTGATCCGACTTGCCGTTTGTGTCATTTGTCATCTAATTCATCCTGAATAGCACGTCTGATATCTGCTTCAACATTAATTTCATGAATTCTGCAGCTATCAAGTCTGCCTTATCTTCGTAATATTTGATGACTTGCCTCGTTCCTATTTGAACGCCGATAGCACTCCTTGATTATCGTTTTGTAACTTGTCTCTCCAGACTCAGTAGAATACATTTGGATGTTGCTAAAGCGCCGCACATGGTTTCCGAAGTGACTCAACAAATGTATCTTAATAAAGTTAAAGTCTCCATGCTCATCGTCTATATCTGCCACAATTTCATCAAAATCCCAGCCCTGTTCATCTGCAATTCGACCTCTTTTGGCTGCTGTCAGCCGTGAAAGGCAGTGTTGATTCAGCACTTCACTATTTTCACTCCGAATCCTGTTAGTGACCTCCCTCACTTTCCTCATCATGGACTACTCTTTTCGTTCTCCTCAAAAACATCTTTGTGATCATGAAAGGCTTTTAAGTACTGTTCAAGGTATTGAATCGTCTCATCGGTATGGCTTTTATATTGTGATATTAGAGTAAAGTCAACAATCAATTGGACACAAGTCAGAGCTTTAGCCAATATGAGACGTTCTACAGCACTTGGACAACGTAGCACACCTGCAAAACACAGCAGTATCACCTTAACCAGATTGCTCATCTCTTTTCCAGTCAACTGTGAAATCCAGCTATACTCTTTGTTCAGCGCTGAATAGCCAGGAATAACAGCTACACTCTTCCAGATACCGTCAAATGATTTTTACCGCTTAAATTTCTTGAGAAATCTGATTATCCATTTCATAAGGTGTGTTTCGAATATTCCTCGGTACACGACGTGGAGAATATCTGGTTTGGGCAACTCAGATTGCTTAATGTTCAGAATTCACCAAAAGAGGCTTGGAAGAAATTTGAACCCACGATCGGTCAGTTCATTTCCTGCTTGCTCATCATTATCAGAGAATTTGTTAAAAAGATGTTGATATGTTCTATAATCTCGTTTTGCCGCCGAATGTATCAAATAAGATCCTAATTGCTCTGGTGACACCTCGCACACAGGGCATTGATTTTGTTGAATGCCGTGTAATGTGACATTTTCCAAGTGATCTACAATCCAAGCTGAGTGACATGGAAAACATAATTGGACCTTTCTATCGGTGCATTCAATCTCAATTCCGGAGTTCTCCTGTGCAACTATTGGCACAAAAGTTACTTCTATCAAATCCCAAAGGCTCTCATTGTTGACCTGCCTTTGCCGTGCATCCCTCGTTGCTTCATCAAGCATCTTCGGAGGGACGGGCAAAAGCGCCAAAAGAACTGTTGCGTGTTTTGAGGCCTTATTCCTAGTTCTCGATATGATATTTCCAATTGTCATGTAGATTTGCCAGGCTTTCTTATCTTCCGAGAAAATGGTCAAAAAGGTGACATCTGAGGCATATATTATTGGTACCCGTGTTGCTCCTTCCAGCAATCTATCCTTTGCTGGTTGTCAATTTGCATTCCAATATCTGGTATAGAAGGGCTTTGGAACGTCGCATCACAACCTACCTGCGTTTACCACCACCAATCTGCTGTGTGCATCTCAGAATAAACTCGCTGAGGTGGTTCTTCGCTATTCCATTCCTTTACTGGAGCGTAAACCCTATCTTGAGCAAAACTGTATTGACAAAGTAGATATTGTGCACAATCAATAGGATTGCGGAAAAAAAATCTTTGTGTCAAGGGGGTTTCATCTGGCTCTTCTCCCTCCCTGATTTCCTATTACTGGTTACAAATTGATGTTCTGGGGATACATTTACCTACAGCTGCGCTAAACGATACAAACTTCTCTCTCCAGCTCTTCATTCCCATACATCAATCCAACTGATCAACAGCCTCAAGAAGACGATGAGCAGAGTGACTATTACAGTCTCCCAGTCCTAAGTCCTTCTTAAAATATCTATCAATGTGTAACAATCCTACCCTGGTATGGTTATTTATGCGACAGGTAACAAATTACTTACGTAGGTTTTGTTAGACTATCTTTATAGTTCGTGCTAGTTCTTGAATATCCGAGAGAGTATTCTTCTTTCCAAGATTAACTTATAATCTCTTCTTCATTGGTAGACTATCTTATAGTCTTCGTATCTCACACCAATGTCTTATTGGGGAGAGGTGTAGAGGGAACTTCTTCGTATCTTAATAAAGTCTTGGTTGCTCTGACGCTAAGAGCTCGAATGTTTGCATACAGGTGAGAGGTAAAGATAAAGGTAAAGGTAAAGTTATATTGTAAGAAAGTACTTAGATGATCGCGTGAAGATCCTATATCTACGGCCCGTCGTGATCCTTTATATAGGCCTCTTCCCGCAATAACCCTGACCCTGGTGACTCATAACT
>Ga0307509_10000963_pt1 | contig 49303 bp, 58 predicted proteins | sample 10_EM_MG_FD_202245 | JGI IMG/M metagenome (GOLD analysis project Ga0307509, IMG submission 202245) | Populus trichocarpa ectomycorrhiza microbial communities from riparian zone in the Pacific Northwest, United States - 10_EM | ecosystem: Host-associated > Plants > Roots > Unclassified | place... | reverse complement strand
CTCCCCCCCTTTTTTTCTCCCCTAAATTTACCCCAACGGGCGATTGCGGGAATCATGACACATCACGGGGCCCCATAAACAATATTATATACCATTAGTCGACCCAATCCAGTCCAGTCCAGTCAGATCCAATACCCGTACAGTGCTCGCAAGGCTGATAGTGATAGATTCCACCCATCCAGACCACACACAGAGAGAGATTGTGTGTGTGTGACAAGCTCCGGTAGGATTACAGTACGGATTTTGTGATATTATATTCTTGGGCCAGTTACGAGTATTTCGTACCCCTACTATTATCGACGGTTTGGTTTGGCAAGTAGACGCAGAGCGCCGGTATGTGAGATGACGTCAATGATTCGATAGGTAGTCTACGGTATGCTATAGTTATCATAATTGATACTTTTGATACTTGGAAGATTGGAATGGTGAAGGGGGAAGGGGGGGAAGTGCGGGGCGCACGCGGGGTGCGGGGTGCGGGGAACGGGATATGTTGTAAGGTAGTATACTGTAATGTGTAAATTGGGATGAGCATCTTTTGGCGTTTTTTTTTTTTTTTTCAAACTCACGATTTCACGAGTAGGCGAGATGATGTTATGGATGAATGGATGGATTGGTGGATGGATTTGTGGATCAAATGATTTGATGGTAGGGATGACGGGGTGGATATTTCACGATATACTGCTCCCCCTGCTAATGATATGGGTATATACGCTATCTGGCAGGTACACCAGGGTTCGTTCATTTGTGGTTTGTGGTTGTGGTTGTTGTTGAGGTGTTTTACAGTAAAGCACAGTAAGAGTATATGTCATCCGTGTTTGATCTCGTTTGGCGGTTTTTTTGGCGGTGGCGACTCAAACAACTGCCAGAAGATGTTTTGTCATAAGATTATTGTTCATGGTTATTTATTCGTAAGTGGGGTTGTTTCGATATGGGATGAGGAGGGGGATGAGGAGATGAAGAAGAAGAAGAAACAACGTGCGAGAGAGATAATCTTTGTATGATACATGGAAAGGAATTGGGAGTCGGTGTATGGTAGTTTATCTGTTGGCTCCGTCACGATTCTATTACTGGGATAAGTTCGTACTGTACTTGTACGGTGTCATATAGGTCAGAGTGGCTATCACTTCCTGAATTATGGTTTTTTTCCTCTTCCTTCTAGTATTAATAGTAGAAATTGGGATTGCCTCCCTTTGGTGGCACATGATCGATCTTTGATGCCCACTTTTTTTCTCTTTCGATCCTCCTTTGTCTCTCTGTGACCTTCGGTGTCCTGATCCTGTCTCCCCCCCGCGCCTCCAGCCCTGGCCAGGGTCCAATTTCGCGAGATAGACTACCCTCGGAGGGTCTTGCTTAGGAAGTATTGGTACCTGCAGCGTTCTTACTTACAGTACTTGGCTGGATCTAACTATACTTGCCCGGAGAGTGTTTGATCGCCAGAATTGTGCTCGTAGAGTATGAATACCAGTACCGCTGAAGAAGGAGGTTAACATCTCTGCACATTCTTCATGACTGCAAGCGTAGTGACAAGATTATACACCAAAGCACTGCACAGTACTGTACAACAACAAAGCACTCTCACTCCCGCCCTAGAAGCCACAGAGGAGAAAAGCACTGTAGATGAAAAGAGCAGATCTCGTCCTCCACGTAGCAATACCCATCCATCCACCATCCACCGTATACCGTACCCCTACGGTGCAGTAGTCCAGCAGACAAATCCCCGGAAATGATGATATCCCCCCTCTTTCCTTTTTTTTTCCCTCTTCCTTAGCTTCGCAGAAATTCCACCATAGAACTCACTCACCACATGATACAAGCCCAAGGATAGACAATACGATACAGTAGTCTATATGCAACACACCCCAGTACATCATTCCATACGAGTACGGCAGGGTACTCGAGTAGGGCGAGCTTACGTATAATACTTACTCCACTAGCTAGTTATCGTATTCTTCTAGTGAGTGCCTCCTTTTCCACCTGTGCTGTACTTGTACTAGTTTTTCCTGCAAAGTACTGTACAGTACTCGAGTACCTATGTACTCGAGTACTCTGCCTGCCTGCCAGGTAACTAGCAGCTAGCAAGCCGTCCAAACCAGCCAAACCCAAGCCAATTGCGACATGTCAATTCGTATGATGCCGCACCCCGCACCGGAACGAAGATTCGTCAAGGGTCAAGGTACAATACAAGCCCAATTAGCTAGCTAGCGGTTTCCAATATCATAACGGCATGTGTATCGTACTCGAATACTCGTACGGTACTTGTGCTGGTATACAGTACCTCAATAGGGCAGTAGAAAATATCACTGTGGACGCCACCTTTGTGATAGATAACTTTAATGAGAGGTACAGTACCGTACACGTATAAGTTAACACCGAAGCGAGGCGAGCTATACTTGTATACGTTACTCCGGTTTTTACGAACGGACGAACCTCTCTGTCTCTGTGACATGATGTGGATGTTTCTGCGGTTGGCGCTAAGTTAGTGTGTACGATATGATTTACGATACCGGTAAGATACGATACGATACGATACAATACACAGGATAAAACGTAACACAAAGTTGTTTTGCTTTGTTTTGTTTTTTTTCAAATCGTTGTGTTTTATGTTTCCACGATGTGCGCTGGTGAGATCTTTGGAAGGACAGGGAGGGAGGGGTGGTTCTTGTATTATGGTGTTTTTTTTATCACCAGTTTTGTTAAGTGTGATGGGAAAGTTTGAGTTTCTTGAGATGTCGGGTATATAATCTGTACTTTATTCCAAAGGTTCATTTTGCCCACCATAATTTGGGAATCTCTAGTATTAGTACTCGAGTAGAGCGGAGTATGATACGGTACAGTGCAGACTCCTCCTTCCTCCCTCCTCCTCCTCCCAATTAACCATGGCGCAAGCACGCACATACCCTACCGGTACAAGTGCGCCAACTTGACGTCTTAGAAACCATACTAAACTGATACATTACGTTAAGGTACAGCACGGTACGCCTCCTCTTCCAGAAAAGAAAAAATAAATCACCACCTAACCTCCTTACCTCTCTGAAAAACAAAAATACACTCGGATGCCAGCCTCCGAACAGATGGGAATAGATAGACAAAAACGAGTGATTTTTTTTCCTTCCTTCCTTTCTTTCTTTCTCAGATGAGCTCGACGACGACGTCATAATATATATATTACCGGCACCAGGTTATGGTAGTGGTGGTGGTGGTGGTAGCACGGTGGATAAGATTTATTACTGTAGGGCAACCACTGCCACGATATTGATTATTATTATTATAAAGGGATGGATGGGCAGAAAACGTGGCCGGCATGAGGGAGCGAAATTCGAGTATCATAGGGTAAGCAGCGACGCATCAAGCATCCGAAAGGAAAAGAAAAAAAGGAAAGGAGAAGAGGAGAAGAAGAAGAAGAAAGGTTTTAATTTGACTTACCGTTAGGGTAGGGTAGGAAGACATACGGTACCGTGTGGTAAAGTATGATATTTGACATTATTACAATAGCAGTCGTGTTTACAAACGTCAGAAAATTACGAGTAGCTTGGGTAGTAGTGAGCGTGAATGAGTGAATGAATGAGGGAATGAATGAATTGGCGCAGGTGACGCTGGGAGAAAAGGTACGAGAAGTATGGTGGTCTATTGTGCGGGTACATACAGTATGGGATTACAGTTTCATATACTCGTGTACACGAACCCGTCGAACCGTGCTTTTGGGAATATTCACTTCTTATCATTTATTGATTTATTTTTATTATGCTCATTTGTTTATTCGTGATGTTAATGATGGGAATTGCATTTTTGTTTCTCGTTACTTTGGTTGAACTGTGGTTTTTTATTTTTATTTTTTACTTTCCTTCTTTTCTTGCTCCCCCATTCTCAAGTGCCGTGAGTGAAGGTGTAGAAAAGAGTTAAACCCCTTGTATACTTTCAGAGGGGGAGGCCGGACCTCCTTCTCCCTCCCCTTTCCTTATTCTCACCCTCACTCATGCTCAGTCTCACCGACTGAGTGCGTTAGGCGTTAGGGTTAGGTCGAGTGGAGTTAGTCAAGATTTCTTCTCTCTCCCAGAGAAGATACCGGTACCAAAATAAATACATATTTACCGATATTATTATGATGCACCTTTTCTTTTTCTTCTTCTTCTTTCTCACGCCCGGCCGTTTCGAAATCGGTTGATCATATTATATCCCATCCATCCCTCCTTCCCTCTCTTGCGCAACCCCATGATAATACGATACGGCACGAACACTGCACTAAGTACTCGTACTTGCACAGGGTCCACACCAAAACGAGAATTCGAAAAGAAAGAAAGAAGAAAGAAGAAAAAAAGTCTATGAAAAGAAATAACGTGGGCAAGCAGTTCGCATCCAACAGCTGGAAATGACGGAAGCCTAAGGATGAGGATGAGGAAGCTAAGTTATCCTTAACGTAAGAATTTGATAGCGCTCATGAGTAAGAAGATGAAAAAGGCTCAGGGCTCAGGTAAGGTAATCTAATGTAATGTAAGGAGACCCGGAAGTGTACTGTAGAGCAGCAATAGTACGATAATGGCATGGACTGTAGGAAGATTCCCTCTCGCCAGTCGCCCGCCAGTGAAGGATAAACAACCAGATATCATAGCCAGGCTACAGGTACCGTGGTGTGTGTGGCTAGCCACGGCAAACTTGCCCTCGCACCAACCAACCAGTGCTGTAAAAAGAATTACAAACCTCCTACCGGTAATCCCAAGGGAACCCAAACCCACCCTTTCTCACCTTCCTGCCTTATCCACTCCGATATACCCCGGCCAGCCCAGCACTCCCTCAGCTACAATAACCAGCCTACCAAAATGCGAGTCCAACCCACCCAGCGCAATCATTCACTCTGGTTCCTACGGCAACAAAGCACTTGTACCACAGTATCGATAACTATTGGCAGGGGATTCGGCTGCCAGCAAGCCATTAGCGAGAAACCGGATCTGCAGGGTCCTTCCTTTTTGTCTCTTTCCCTCGCCTTGGGCAACTTGTACTAGTACTCGTACATGCTTTGCATAACTCGGTAGATATTTACAAGTAAATGTACACCCCCACGGCTTTGCAGGTTCATTTTTTCTTTTCTTCTCCTTTCGCAAAAATACACAACCGTGGATCGTGGCTTGCTGTGTTATGTATGCTATGCTATGCTCTGCTTGCGCCTGCATTTGCAGTCTGATGGACAGAAAAGAATTATTTGAAGGTGGTGGTGGTCGAGGAAGGTAGGAGGTTCCGGACTTTCAGGGCTGAAGCCTGGGAAAAGGAAAAAAGGGAAGGAAAAAAAAAAAAAAGCGAGGAAAGAGAGGGTAACCTAAAGGGCTTCTTCCCCCCTTGGGGGGTTTTTTTTATAGCAATGGTACGCATTGCCAGCTCTGGACGCCCAGGAGTAAGTTTTGCGCTTGCATAACGGCTGTACAGTAATACCGTACTTATGATATCTAGAGCCTTAACCTAATCCTACCGGTATGTACCGGCTCCAGCTGTGGCCGCTGCCACTGTTGGGCATGCCCGAGAGAAAGGAACCAAGAACGCAAAAACGATGGCAATTAATCCCGGGAGTTTTCACCACCACAGAATGGCACCGGAAGCGGAACTTTTTCAAAAACTTCTCCATTGTACGATATGATGCTTTCCTTCCCTTTCCCTTCTTCCTCCCCCTTCTCTCTTGCTGCCTCGTCAAGCACACCTCATGAAGCAACAGCACGCAAACGGGTCGGCAAATGCGTCTTGAAGCGGTAAATGACTTTTCCATCTATCTCTGACAGAAGCGTTAGTTTCTCTCCCTTTGTTCGCCTCACTTTTTCTTCTTTTTTTTCCTAGTCTCAAGCAATACCATCATCGTCATCATCTACTCGAGTACTAGCACTACAATACGCCATGCAAACAATTCCTGCCAACGCGGATGGAAACAAATTTCCTCCTGCTTGCTGCTCTCTAGCCCCAGCTCACGCAAAAAGCAAGCACTATACATTACAAAAGCAAATAATTCCTCACGATGCTGTCTTGTGCGATGCTTTGGTTTGCCCAGCGCTGAATGAAATAATCCCCCCCCTGTCCAAACAAAACAAAACAAAAAACAAATATGTGGGGTAAACGTATTCGATGCTGATCCTAGGGATTTTGACTGTTGTGCCTACCGATAGGTTACCACGGAGCCAGATCGATTGCAAATGTTGGGGGTGATGAATATCGTACCGCGCGGTAGGCAGGTATGTAATAGGTGAGTTACGGTAGGTAAAACAGGTGAACAACCAGCAAACGTTGGACTGAATTTCAAAACCGAGGGAAGAGAGAGTTATGATACTGCCCTACTTTGATACGATACTCCATACTATATACCTGCTAGCTGTACAGTACAGTACGGGACTGTACGATACAAGCGCATATGGTTAGAGATTCGTGGAAAATCCCCCGCACCAATTATTTAACTATCAGATGGCTTAAACTAAATAAGTTTGTTGTCGCAGAGATGCTCGTATTATACTGTACAATATCTGACAGGCACAATAATATACGATACTCGAGTACTCCCTCCACAACACCAGCACCGGCAGTCTACCGAAAAACCAAACTGGCCCGGCCCAGGCTGCTCTCCTTCTGGTTCGCTTTTATCATATTATACTGTCTGGGGTGGAGTGGGGTGCGCGCGCTACCCTCCCAGGATGGCACAACACCTGTGCCCCGCATTTCCACACACACCATCATCACGAACGTGGTTATTTCCACGAACGAGTACAGTACTCGTACCGTGCCGGTATGATACAAAGTTAATACCTACCTGCCCCATTCAATTTTAACCATTTCGTTCTCGACTGGAAATAAAAAGCATTGGGCTTGTCCCCGCATACACACACACAGACGCAGGCATGGCTGCCATATTATCATGATAAATTAAATTAAATTTGTGCGGTATCACTTTTTTATTTTATTTTTATTTTTCTGCCATTTATCATACCGGTGGCTAGGTAGGTAGGTTAGATAGTGTAGCTATTTAGTTCGCGAACAGGATGACGGAATCAGATGGTTTGTTCGCTCGCTTTGTGAGTGGTGAGTGGATGAGGGTTTATCCGCGGGTACCAGTGATGGGGATGGGGAGGGAATGGGTTATTGGGTGGCGTAAAAGACTCTTTTTTTCTCTTTCGCTTTTTCACTGGCGAGGTCTGTGTGAGGCTGTGATGTTCTATGGAGGTTTATCGTCGTGCACTGTACCAGTGCTGGTATGATGGATTAGGCGGGCGGCGGCTAGGGGTGAGCGGTGATAAGTTCGTCGGAGTATGATAGAATAGAATAGCACATGGCACCGGCTTCATACTGTGAGGACCTCACTCGAAGAGAGGGAGAAATATTTCCCCCTCCTTTTTTTTAATTTTATTTACTCATGTGCGTCACCAGCAGAACGGGAGTGACTTTTGGCCTGACGATATGAGCTTGGTACAGTACCGTACCGCAGGTCCAGCACATACCATCTTGCTCTGCTGCTCTCCTTCCACTTATAATCCTTATTGCTTCTCTTTGGTGAGAATGGTGAACCAGCTATACCCCCGGTGTAGACATCTCAGCTATTTCATCATGAATGTCACCGCCCGCGTTCCCTTCGCACACTCACTCAACTACCCGAGTATTCACACTCACTAACAGATCATTGACCTTCTTCCATTTCCATTTCCATACTTTCTTTTTACCACCACCACCATCATCCATACATGCCAAAAGTATTTTTAGACGTGTCAATACAATTCGGACGCAAGCATGCAATGCGAGTGATAAAAACGGACGGTCAACCGCAGGAGCTAGAGATAAAAGAAAGAAAGTAAGAAAAGGGGAGTACTAGTACTCCCACAATGCCTACTCGAGTACATAGTTGGTATTGTAACATACCGGTAACTCGGCAAATCGAATCATTACCCTGCTAGTCCTCCGCCAGCAATCGTAAGTTAGTTAGCCATCCATCCATCCATCCATCCATCAATGTAGTACTCGTACATACAGTAGAAACCACTTTTATCCAAGCCTCAGGATGGATAGATAGATACTTGTAGATGATCGGACGGACGGACGGACGGACGGACTGATTTGGACTTGGACCACCTGTTGTGACTTGCCCTCTCCCTTTTTCCTACATACGAGTACTTGTACTGGTACTGGTACTTGAAGTACAGTTGCCGGTACTATGATACCTATTATTATATATTATGATACGCAGGGTATTTTCCGAATTGAGTTTTGACTTAGACAGCGGCAACAGTGTACCGGTATCCATACCCATGCGCTAACTGATACAAATTCATAACCGGTTATCATACGGTACTTGCGCGTGTGTCTACGGCATGTCGGTCGCTCACTTTTCATGTCTTGTAGGTTAGGTGAGGTAAGGGTGCCGCTGTTTAGATCTACGAATCAGGTGGGATGTAACGCCCACACGTTTTTCCCTTACGGCACTTTTCCTGATTTACTCTGTTAGGGCACTGTACTCGAGGGTTGGTACTCGAGTACCGGTACTGGCATATGGTACCGTAGGTCTAGGGGCCGACGAGGAGGAGGAGGAGGAGCGGGGTTGGTTGGTTGGTTGTTTCTGCCCGTCCTGTCCGCCTGTCTTCCTGCTATTGTCGTTGAAAGTCACTCGGTTGGGTGACTGGTGGAAAAGGAAGGGGCGTTATTGTAATGTTTGACCTCTTTTATTATTATTTTATTTTAGAATGAGAATATCAAATGGAATGATAGTGGCACTGCTCTCTAGTGCTGATAAATAAATAAATTTACTTTTCATGAAAGAGGGGGGGGGGGTTTGGTTTATCATACTTGGTGTGTGGGGTCACACACCTCATGACCCCAACTTCAACTGGAGGAGAGATTTGAGCGTCCCAGGGCTTCGCCTTACAGTTATGACGATATGGCGACAGCAGAGTTTCAGCTTTGGTATTATGGCGGTGTGAGCAGGTTAGAGCTACCGGTATGATAGGAAAGGGTCCCTCCCTCCCGGTCCATTTTCTTTTTGGTCAAAAATTTTTTCTCTCTTTCTTCTTCTTCTTCTTCTCTTTCCAGGGTGGAACGACAACCACACATTGGGTCAGGGAATGGGTGGTTGTTGTGTGGATGTGTGTGTGTGTGTGTGTGTGGCAGACGAACGAAAGAGAAAAAAGAAAAAAAAGGAAAAGGAAAAGGAAAAAAAAGAAGCTGGACAGGGCAGGACAACCAAACAATTTGATATCCGCCCTTTTGGAGATTTTCCCTCAGCAAACGGGGGTTTATTGTGGTGTGTGTGTGCAAGTTCTTTGGGTGCGGTGTGGAAAAGTGGGCCCTTTTTTTTTTCGAACAGATTTTTTTGGAAATCTCCTGATGTGAATGGTGTGGCACCGAGATAGGAAATTTTGGAGAGCCCGAGCGCCTCCATGTCTGGGCCCGACAACCGGTGCGAGACACATCTCTCGCATCCTTTCACAAGGACACGACAGGGCAAGACAGCTACAGTACTCGAGTACGGTACCGTGAACCAACCTCCTCATCCCAGGAAGCGAAAATTTAATCTTTTTTTTGGTCACTTAGCGAGTCGTTCGCCAACCTATCATCGCTACTAATTCTTTCTCCTGTACTGGACTTGCTGATTTGTTATCGTTTTGTTACTTCAATTTGTTGCATTGAGTGCCGTTTACCGTCTTCTTTGGGGTGTAGCTTTTTTTTTTTCCCTTAATTTTCACAGTTTCGTAGGAATGTTTATGCGGGGTCGGAATTTAATATTTTTTCACCTTTCTCTTCATAGTATCATATCATAGTCCAGCATATTACCGGTATCATGATTACTTTTGCTCGTTACCGCTGTGTTGTTTGCCTCTGCACGCACGCAACGAGGGTTCATATTTCAGATTTTAAAGATTGTTTTGCTTTTGGCTGACCGCTCCGGCCTACCGTAGAATAACTACTGTATGCAGTACTGGCTGGCTGGCTTTGGCTGCTGGCTGTCGGCTGTGTGTGTGCTGGGAATTCTGTTCTTGCTTTTGCTTGCCTGGGCCCGCTGCTGCTGCTCATGTTGCTGTCTCCTACCGCATCCATACCTTATGCTATCGTACAGTACCGGGCTTTGTCGCTTCTCACCTTCTTGCCTCCAGGGCTTCCCCTCGATCCAACCTCACCGCACACCACCCGGTACCGGTACCCTCATTGACTCCCCCCACCTCATTCAATACCCATCACTCCCCCCTCCATCACTTCCATTCCCTTCCCATTCCTCCTTCTCCCCCCTCCCTCCCTCGCCTTCACTCCGATCCACCGAAATTAGTCTCCACCACTACCGTCAACCCTGCCTGCCTGCCTGCCTGCCTGCCTGCGGGAGGCCGTCCCTTCTGCTGCTTCCCTTCCTCATTCCCCTTAAATTCCTCCCACTGCCCACCTTGACCTTACTTCCGAGAGACAAGAGATAGACCTTCCCGGCCAACGTTTGAGCCTTCCTATTTTTCCCCAGTTGCTCAGCCAAGACTTCGGACGGACGACCTCTTTATTGCTGTTCGTACAATCACCGAAAGCCAAGGAGAAAGACTAGACACTGCCTCGATCCTTATAACCTGTCTTGGACCGGAAACCCTCTACTATTTGAGCCTTATTGATGATCATCATGGGGCATTTACCACTGTAACCAAGACTCCGTCGAGAACGACCCATTCAGGCTCCTACTGCTTCGAGAATTTATAAAGTTTTTTTTTCCTCACCAACAGCATCCTTGTGGGATCCTTGCCTTGCGCCGCGCTCCCCTGCGAAAACCAAGAAGAACCCACCCACAGCATTACACGACTCGACATATTCCTCATCGAGTGAGCATCTGTATAAATTTTTCGAATTCACCAACACATTAAGTTGGCCTCTGTACCTTTTTTGTTTAAATAGCACGGTTTTTCCTTTCTCACGAACTGCATATTTCTGGCGGCATACATTTTTTTATTTTTTTTAAGGCGTTACAAGCATCATTTCCAGCATCATTATTTGCTCATACCATTACCACTACTACTATCTTACGGTACCAGTCGACGATTCGAGCATCCCTATTAGATCCTCGGCACTCAGCCTGGTGCTTTCTTTAGGGTTCCTACCAGCTACGCTTCCGGAAGCCATCAAAGGGGCGGTGCCTTCCATTCCTACCAACTCACGTAATCAAATCAAGTTTTTTCCTTCCCTTTCCCAGTATATAAAGATCATATTTCCACCATGCCAGAACGCGGGCACAACTCGTTTACACGGCAACTCCTCCTGCAAATGCAGAACCTTCCAACCTCGAATGCGACGAACCTTCCATCATCTTGTGACGAGGAACTCGCAGACGAGGCAGACGAACCTCCTGACAATTGTTCTCGCAAACGCCGATCCTTCCTCTCTGATGGCGAATTCACAAAGCACGCCGTCCACCATCAACCCAACACCATTTCACTTCTCACTCGTGCTCTACTCATCAATCCTACCCTAGAACCTACGGAACCCACCGAACACATCCACAGCTATAACCTTAAGCGAGGCATGTCCACCGATTCTACCTGGAGCAACCCTTCGACGATGGAGCTTACGAGCGATGGTGGTATGACCAGTCCTTCCCGTGCCAATACACCCAGCCCGCCGCCTCCAGCCTTTCTCGGAGGACTGGCTGGGTTGCTACACAACGAGAAGGACCTATTGAGCAAGGTGCCGAACAGGGTGGAGGTCGAAGGTGAGAGTGATATCGTTGAGGGTTTGGGGCGAAAAAGGTGTATTACTTTTGCTTGCCAGGACAAACCTGCTACATCCCGAAGACCGGTCAGTCCGATGAAGCCATCGACCCCACCGAAGTCAGAGGCCACCGCCGACATCACTCCTGTTAAGAGGAGCTGTGCCCTTAAGTTTGTTTGCACACAACGCCGTGATGCTTCAGACTCTCACTCATCACCTCAACGACCTGCTTCCGGGCCCAAGAAGCTCCCTAGCATGGGGGGCTGCCGCGACTCGCAGATCACCGTTACTACTGCTACCGAAACCACTCCCAAGGGCACTACCACTGCTCCTGCGTCAATGGCAAGCCAATCCTCGGTATTCCCGGACAAGTTTTACGAATTTGCTAGCTCCGTCGACGATAAATCAGACTCTTGGACACACCAGCCCTTCGACAGAAGTCGTCTTTTGAAGGTTGACGACTTATTGAAGAAGGAGCTCGACATCCGAAAGCTGAGTCAGGAAGCTGAGGAGGAGGCTTTGCAGGAAGAGGAAGAGGAGCAGGATTTAGAGGATGCGGATGAGGATGAAGTTGAGGGTGTAGATGGAGATGACGAGGATGATGATGATGATGATGATGATGAGGAGGAGGAGGAAGAAGAGGAGGAAGACGATGCACTGAGTGGAAATGAAAGTGACAATGAAGCTGGGTTTGCTTCGGATTCTGAAGATGATGATGATCCATTCTTCACCTACGGGCCAATGCTTCCAATCACTGGAGCGATTAGTCGACCAGTATGTTGCCGAACTGAGTCCACGTCTTCGATCGAGTCGTTGAGGAGACTCCAGGCTCGGCCCTCTCTTCGTCCTCGCACTCCTGATCTACCAGACAGCACTGACTTTGTCTGTGGTACACTTGATGAGGACAAGCCTTTGGAAGAAGCTTACGTCTCTTGCATAGAAGAGAGGAAGCGTTCAAAGCACATCATTACTCCTCAAGATATTGACCCAAGCTTCCCTTCAGATCCCGAGAACTCGGATGACGAAGGAAACAAAAATGTCAGCGAGAGCGAGGATGGATTTCACTTTGTCAAGCCCAATTGGAGCGGTAGTTCATTTGAGGGAGCCCGTAAAAGAGGCCGCCGCAGAAATGATACAATCACACAAAAGATCCTCGGTGCGTCTCCAAAGGGCAAAGCAAGAGCCCACTCTCCTGCGCCCATCCGTCGGATCAATATATCTCCTCGACTGGTTGCTCGTCGTACTATGTCACCTCCACCCTTCAACCGGACTAAGCACCGAAATCAAATGCTCCAGCCGCGGCCGGGTATTTTCCGCACAAAATCATTACCACGCACACCTAGCTTTTTCGGTCGCAAGACCGGCCGTATTCACTCTGCTTCTACCTCTCCCAAGGCTTCTGCCATCAGCCCTGTCGTCCGCCGGGGAGCGATTGATATTGTCAAGGGCTTGGAGAAGAGGCGTGAGAGAAGGAAAGCCCGCCTTTGTAAGGCTAGAGAAGGGGTTGATTGTCGTGCTGGCCAGGGAGTTGAGAAGATGAGAGAATTGGGGTTGGAAATTTGTGGGAAGGGGAAAGGGAGAGCCAAGGCGCAATGGGTACTTTCTGCTTGAGCTGGGTGGGCGTATTGTCTCTCGGGAGGTGGTTAAAAGGGTACAGGCTTTCTTTTATTATTATTGGGATCTGTGTACCCTGTAATGGTATTTTACTTTCCATTTCTTCGTCTGACGGAGCCACTCGTCCTTCCCGCAAACCGGTTTATAAGGGGAACTATTTTGTTTTTTCTTGTACATATATTATAGGTTATGATTAGACACGGTGGATACCATCTTTTTACCGCGCATTTTACTCTTCAAGGGTGGCTTTACCTTCTTGTTCTTTTTTTATATTTATTTCGTGCTTGTTGATGACGCTCATGACAGGTTGCTTTTTTTCTCTTTCCTTTTCGCTTTTAGCGGGTGGCAGCATGAATCGTTTCCCTTAATTTTTCACTTTAGGGAGTTGTTTCGTTCCATTCTTCGAACTCATACGTGGTCTCTAGCAGTTATCGCGGAAAAGGGTATCTCTTTTTTTTTCTGCTCTTTATCGGTTGTCACCCCGCCACGGCGTTGATAACGATTCATCGATATATATATATATATATATATATATATATATTCATTAACGAGGGAATAACAGCAGACAGAAACAGGACAGGGCTGATTTCTTTCTTTCTCTTGTTTCAAATTTTTATTCACTTTTTACCAGGAGTCATGGGAATGGGCGGTTTCTACTTTTTTTTGTCCTTGCTTTTTTCCTTGCTTTACACTCAAGAGGACAGAGTTGCTAGTATGATACGATACGATGCGGTCTTAGCCTAGCTTTTATCAATCAATTGAATGGAATCACCAATGGCATTTTTGTTCGAGACCGAATAATATTTTTCGTTCGAGGACAACAAAATTTAATTGGGGCGAGTTTACAATTTGCGGTCGGGCACCCAAGGTGGCGATTCCCATACAAAGTACCCAACTTTAACTCTGCTGCGGCCAGCAGTACTTGTAGTGAGAATAATTGCCCTGCTAGTGTCATCATCATCAGCATAAGCATTTGTACGTTCAGCTTTTTCGGGGATGTATTGAAAGCGGGCTGCAATGCTAGTACCGACCGGTACTAGAAGGTCCCGTCCACTGGCATAGAAAATCTTATAATTTTTTAAATTTTTAATTTGGGGAAGGAAGAAAGTTGACTCGTGGGCGCCGCATTTTATGCTCGTTGCAGCCTCCTTCACTCTTCTGCCCTTCCATTTCTTCATTCTGATCTTGACAAGTTGCCGTAACACTTTTAATAAGATACCGTGCCACCAAGACCGCCGCCCCATAAACTTAATCCAACCCGCAACGCACAACGCCCCTTCCACACTCTAACCAACTACTTCACCTCCTACCTACCTTACCACTTTCTCCCTCTCTCTCTCTCAATACTCGACCCTTTTCTCACTCTTGCACTACTCTATTCTTTAAAACATGTGGATGATAAATTGGTGTAAGTCTTTCCCCTTTCACTCTTTGCCTTGCCTGTTTCGTTCCGATGATGGGTGATGACACTGACGACGGCGATGATGATGGTGGCGATGAAATGAAGTCTGGGATGTTCTCGCTAGTCTAGGACTCACAAACAAGCACGCGAAGCTTCTATTCCTCGGCCTTGATAATGCTGGAAAGACTACGCTTCTTCATATGCTCAAGGTGAGCATTTTTCCCGCCCTTTTCTTTCCATTACTCACACCCCCCCCTCCCCTGAGGTGTTGATTGGTTGGTTAGTTGGTTAATGCTGGTTTGGGCGTGTTGTAGAATGATCGTGTAGCTACTCTGCAGCCTACTTTGCATCCCAGTAAGCAAGCACTTCTTTCTCTCTTTGCGGTCCTCCGGAGCGTCGAGGGAGGTTACTCCAGGTTGTCGTTGTACGGCTTTCTGACAAATTATTGCTGTTACAGCTTCGGAAGAGCTGGCGATTGGCAACGTCAAGTTCACAACCTTTGATCTTGGTGGGCATCAGCAAGGTAGATCTTCCCCCTCTTTCTTTCACACCCATCTTTTATATATATATATATATTGCACAACAGGTTTTCTTATTTCTTCCCCCTCGTAATCGCCCTTCCCTCCTGTCGTCGTTTCCCTCAGTCCCTGCATATGATGCCCTGGCATGTTGTTCCCGGGTTTTCCCTTTTCACCTTTTCGGTTCAAACTCCTTGATTTCATTGGCGCTACGGCGCTCATTTATTGGGAACGTGGTTATCGTCGGATGTTGGATGGGCTTATTATTCAATAACCGCGTCACTACTCACCACTCGCGATTCACCCCCTGTCTCGATCCTTTGCTCATACTAACCATCGAATCATTGTGTATGAATAGCTCGCCGCCTCTGGAAGGATTACTTCCCGGAGGTATCTGGAATTGTCTTCCTCGTCGACGCTAAAGACCATGAGCGTCTCGCCGAATCCAAGGCCGAACTTGACGCCCTTCTCTCCATGGAGGACCTATCCAAGGTCCCGTTCCTCATTCTCGGAAACAAGATTGATCATCCCGAGGCTATTTCCGAAGAGGAGTTGAGACACCAACTTGGACTGTATCAGACCACCGGCAAGGGAAAGATCCCGTTGGACGGAATTAGGCCTATTGAGGTTTTCATGTGCTCGGTTGTTATGAGACAGGGTACGTCTGAGGCGCTGTCTAGATTCTTCAGGAGTTTTTAGTGCTAATTGGTTTGGGGACAGGTTACGGAGAGGGATTCAGATGGATGTCCCAGTATGTTTAAGCCAGCGCAATGGTGTCAGCGGTCTCGAGGGGTAACTTGGGAGAGAGACTGGAATGAAGGGCAAAAACCAAAACTTCCCTCATTTTCCCCCAGAAATGGAGACATGATCTGCTATTTCCTATATTCAGCGTGAGGCAAGCCAGCACTTTATAAGCAATGAAACGATTTATTTATTTCCTCCCTTCCTCCGTGCAATTCGGGATATATGTATGTGAGGGGAACACCCCCGGGAGTGATGATGTCCCTGTTTTATGCTTTTTTCTCTACAATGTTTCCGCCCTTTTTTTCAATTCTCTTATTTTTGTTTAAACGTTTTGGGCCTTTCTCTCTCTTTCTTTTTATATTAGTTGATATGCCCTGTGTGTTTAATAGCATTTATGCCACGATTGATCAAGCAGTGCACTGTACTATAACCCAGCGAAACGATTGCAATAGTTGAGCATGAAATCTCACTCGGGGGCTTCTGCTTGCCTGCCTACCGATGCCCACATGCACACCCACAAGATTTGAGCAGGAGCCCTTATGATAACATGCCTGGATTAAGTACCTATGGTTGTGTATGCATATTCACTACCTGGAAACCCGCTATATACACCTACAACCATGATGCCTAACCTACTCCTCAATCCCAATCTGCCCAATAATCTTCTTCACCAGCGCCCTTAACAAGAACTGCTCCCTAGCTAATGTCCTCGTATGCTATTCCACACCCCATTAATCAACACCACTCCAACTAACCAACCGGACAAATGCAAGGAGGGGAAGGGGGGACAGGTACCTTCAGAAAAATATCCAAAGAAATCCTCTCCCTGTCCAACGCCTTACCAAGCACATATATCGTATCCTCGATTGCTCTATCCTCCGTAACAAGCTCGTACAACTGCGCGTGCACAACCGTAAGCCCCACAACAACCGCATCAACGCTAGGAACCTCTCTGCTCTCCGCGTCGTGGATGACACCTTCAGCGGCTGCGATACGCTCTCTCAGTATTTCGCCGTCCTGGGCGCAGAGGGCGTGTAGACGGGTGAGGTCTTGGAGTTCCTGGGTCATGTGAGATTGCGCGCGGGTTAGGGAATCGCGTTGGGTTGTTGCTTGCGGGAGGGTCGAACTCGTGAGATTCGTGTGGGAGGCTATGGCCAGAGTGTGGAGGGATGTGGAGATTTTTGCGAGAAGGAGGGCGGTTTCGGGGTTTGGTGGGAGGGGTGGGGGGGTGGTTGTTGGGTTTTGAGATTGGGGGGAAGAAGGGGGGAGTGACATTATGTCAATTGGGTCGGGGCGTTTTACTATGGGTAGAGGCTGAGGCGGGGCATTTGCGTGTGACGGAAAGGGGGGGTGTGAGTGATAGTGTTGGGGTGGTGGGTGGTGGTAGGTTTGAACCGGTGGTGGGGAGGTTTGCGCGGGGTGCTGGTGGGGGTGGGGGGGAGGTGGCGGAAGAGAGGGGGGTATCGTTTGGCGGAAGGGAGTGGAAGAGTATGTGCTCCCTGGTGGGTTATATGGCGGAGTCTGAAGTTGTGGAGTTCCCGATGCTCTATTTGAGGCTGGAGGTAATGAAGGTGGGGGTGGCCCTCCACCAAAATACCCTCCCGGTGGACTCCTTCCTTGTCCATTTGTATTCTCCCTTGGTGGTAGCGGCCTCTGCTGCTGTTGAGCATTAGGATGCGGCGGTACCGGGGGAAGCGGTGGAGGTGGAGGACTTTGATGGCCTGGAAACCTTCCCCCCGCACCCAGACTCGGCGACCCACCCGTCATCTCCCTCGGCAATGGCGGTAATGGTGGTGGCCCAACCGGTGTCCCAGCACTCGCCGGCGTAGGGGTTGCTGAACCCCCTGCTCTCCCAGCCAACTCCTCCGGTAGTGGCGGCAATGGTGGAGGCGTTGCTTCCGCAGGCCTAACCACGGGTGGTGTGGTCTTCGAGTAAACCGGTGGTTCCCTACCAAACACCCCCCTCAGAACGTCGCACAAGTCCACAACATTCGATCTCTATCCCCGTCAGCTCCCTTCTCATACAGAGTAAAAACAGGGCGCGGAACAAATAAATGAATGGCATACACACATCAGAACAATTAACCCAATTCGCCAGGTAAGGATGATAACACCTCCCGCTAGGGTCGACGTGGTTCCCGGGACGAATAAGCATGTCCTTCGCTGGCGTTACGAACGCCATCGGGGGTTGGCGGGGGTATGAATGCGGTAGCCAGATGGCCAATGGTATGTTGTAGCTTGCGCCCCGGAAGAGGACGGGTATTGTCCCATAGAGGTGGAGGAGGAGTTCTGGGCGGCCGTCTTCGTGGGCTTTTCCGTACCCCCAGGTATTAGCAGAGGTAAGATATATATTGGAAGGATAGAGAGGATGAGTTATACTATAAACATTCGTCCTAGGCGATAAAGACGGGGTATTAAACAACGCTGTAGCAACATCGTTATAAGTCCTCTGTGGGTCCGCATACTCCTGTTATCCGCAGACAAAGCATTAGCTCCCCTTTCTCCCAGGCAGTGGATGGGTGGGGGAGGAGTTTGTTGGCTTTTATATCTCACAGGAGCGATGACACGATGAAGCCACTGCCGGACTTGCGGCGTTAGTTCGTGGTTTGTGGGGGTCGTCATAATGGCTTCTGAAGCATAGATAGGAGCTTTGTGGCGTTTGTGTAATGCAGGGTAGAAGTGGAGGATGGGGATAAAGACAAGACACCTTGATGTTGGCTTGGAGGTGGTTACGTGCACGCCAAGGCTTGGGTTTGGCTAGCCCCCCACTGCGATATACTCGAGTACGCGGGCTGGGCACAGGTTTCCGAACGTCAAGAAAGGCAATTATAAACATTGTTGCATACCGATACTATACTAGTAGAAGTAGGCAGAGCGTGATATTAGACCTCAATACTCGTAGAAAGAGAGAAAATATTCTTATTAGCAGTGTGATAGAATACATTTCAACCTCCCGAACACAACCATCTCCCTCCCTCCCTCCCTCCCTCCCTCCTTCCTCCCCATTCACAACAGAAATCCTACTGCGCCCGTCATCCTCGATAGATTACCATCCCATCCTAAGTTTTTGCACCTGCTCAGTCAGCACTCTCACTCAACCCAACTCCCACCTAAAAAAAACAAGCCCTCCGTCCAATACGTCCCAAAATCCTCAGTACCCCTGCATCATCCTCACCGCACTCCCGATCAAGAAAAGAAAGCATCTCAAGGTGCCTCTTTAAAATGTCGAAATGCTGAGACTCTTCCTATCATATTTTTTTGCAAAGTATCATCATGGAATTTTTGTTTCCCCCTTTTGCCGCTTGTGAGAAAATATGGGAAATGGAGCATACCTGTGTTTTCGTTTGGTGTGGGTTGTTGGTTAATGAGTCGGGAGAGGGGGAGTCGAAGAGATAGATGGAGGAGGAAGGAAAGGAGGGAGGTTGGCAGTTTGTGGGTTTGAATACGGGAAGGTATGGTGTTATATGTACAGAACAGGATGCGGGTTTTGCCCTATACCGGGGAGCTAGTGCAGGTGGTTACAAGAGCCTCATTAGGCTTTTGTGTTTGGCAGGGTCCGGGACGGAAGCAGATTTACTCATCCGATGGATAGAGATTCACCAAAACCAGGTATGGTTCCGGAAGACTAAATTCTGTAATGATACGTTATTTCTCTCCCATTTAACCATCCCCTAGCGCAGCAGCACCCTAGAGCATATCCCCGCCACTAAGCCTCCTAAATTATCCAAACCCCCCAGCTTCCGGTCCCTTTCAACCGCCTCACAGAGTGTCACAGCTCTGACTTCCTCCAACCCCCAAAACGGATGCACAAGCACCATCACCCCCTCTCACTCGAATAACAACACCTGAAAACCAACCATCCTTGGAAATACCTGTAAAACTCCATTCCATTCCACTATGTAAGCTACTTTAGACCCCACAAACCCCGCCTCCATAATACATACATACAGAAGAATCGCTCCTCTAAGCTATAGGAGTTATAAAGGATAAAGAAAGGAAAAATAGGATAGTAGGCAAAGAAAAGACATAGCCAACCCCCCATACGATACGATATACCAAAAAACACCTTTCGACCGATCAAACATACAAAAAGGGGGTGGGGGAAATTCTTAGACCCATTTTTACAATATAAGGTTGAGAAAACAAGGCAATAATAAGGGGGGAAGGGGAAAGGGGGAAAGGGACCTCAACCATTTCTAGGAAGAAGAGAAAAAAAGAAGCCTTCACCGTACATCATAATAGGGTAGGTAGGTCATCATTTCAGCTTGACATAGTTTCCCGGAAACTGTCCGGTTCTGCCATGTAGCTTTCCGGTCCACCATTCATTCTCGTTACTAGTCCTCTGCACGATTTCAATGACGTCCCCAGTGCTGAAGCTTAGATCCCCATCTGCTTGTGCCTCATAGTCGTACAGAGCCGTCGCCTTCTCGGGCTCAACACTCAAATTCTTAGGCTTCGGTCTGGGTGGGGGAGGAACCTTCTTGCCTACTGTCGAGTAGTTTGTTCCAGTGGAGTTGCTTCTCGCGACGCCGGTGGTGGTAGAGGGACTTAGCAGACCGTTCCCCCCGGTTGAAGCGGGAACACCACTTGACGTGTAGGGCGGTGGCGGGGTTTCTGTGCTGTCGCCGCTGGTACGTGACATATCCAAGGATGTTGTCCGTCGTGACGTCACAGAGGCTGTATCTGATTTGCCGGATTTCTGGAACTTAGGATTCGGTTTTGAGGAACGCTGGCCAGTTGTCCTGAAGCGAACTATAGCGAGAGCTTCTGCTTGCTCTTGGACCCCATCGCGTTTCTTCTCAAAAGCCGCCTCGACGTCGAGAGTGAGGTCAAAATAGCCGATGTTGATAGCTTGCATCCTCTCGTGAAGGGTGTAGAACACGTTCAATTGCATGTAGTAGAAGCTCTGGAACAGAGGCTGAATAAACTCTCTTTCGAGCATGAAAAGCTTTGGAAGCTCCGTCTTAAGAAGCTCATTGTAGTAGTTGAACTCCTGCGTCGCTAGCTCCACATCACTCTCTGCCTTGTACATCACCTTCTCATCCTTGAGGGTTTTATCCTTCTTATCCTGAAGCTTCTTGAAAGCCGCCCGATGGCGGTCGTAATCCAGCTGCTTGTGATCGCGCTTCAAAGCCGTCTTTCGAATAACCTTGATAATCTCCATGAGCTCATCGGCTGGTCGAATTACTCGTGTCTCGATCATTTCGAGCTCTGGCTGCAGGGTAACCTTGAGGTCGTTGACGATAGCTTCATACTCCTCGCAGGCTCGGATACCCTCAGGGTTTCCTTCGATCTTGATTGAATCTGGATCCGACACTCGGCCAGAGATCGGCTTGTAGATTTCAGCAATGGATTTTGAGAATTCGATCTGATGATCCAGCATGCCTAGGCTCAATTAGTAATCTGTTTAGCTAAACCGAGGGGTGATCCACCGCATACCGTTAATAGCATCAAAATACCTGGGAGACAAATCAGAACAGCCCACAATAGCGAAGGACCCGGAGTAACTTACTTTTTCGATTCATCGTGGAGCTTCTTCGTTTCCTATAGCACAACAAACCTAAGTATGCTACTTCCTACAGCTGACATCGTAGTTTCAAACAAACCTTTTCCAGCTCTTCAAATCGTCTTTCTGCGTCCAGATAGATCGCATCTTTCGTGACTTCACCCTAAAACTCCATGATTAAGCACCAATCCACACCTCAACCGACCGAGCGACATATTTTCTTCTCTTTTTTTTTTTTTTGAAAAGAAAAACCAAAGAAAAAAAGAAAGAGTCAACATCAAGAGCCATCATACCATATTGAACTTCTGCTTAATCGATTGCGGCGCCTGCACCCCTCGCGTTAGCCTTTCAACTTCCAACTCCTCCCTCCTTCCTCTAAGAGTTTGCCTAGAAGACCTACCCGAACGACGCTCCGCTGAAACCCTTTCCAACTCATGACGAGCAAATGTTGATTGCAAACGATAGCTTGTAAAGGAAGAAATAATAATAGAAAAAGTAGTCAAACTGTATGATTTTCGAGAGTTTGTCAAATTGGGCGTTTTAGAAAAACGAGTAAGAAGAGTAGGATTAGGAGTGCGAGAGAGGGAGTGAGAGAAAGAGAGAAAGTGGAGATCTGGCTTCCCGGCGTTTTTTTCTCCTTTGTATGAGTAGAAAAGATTCCGGAGCCGGGGGAGGGGGGTTGGAGGCAATGACGAAAGCAGTGATACGAGTCTGGATGCCAGAAGGGAAAAAAGAAAGAGAGGAAGAAGAGTAATTATTGAGTCCGAAAACAGCCCAAGATCGTCAAGGGTCTAAGCCGCCGCCGAGCCAACGAATCTACGTAAGCTAGCTTTGGTTCGTACTGTCATCTAGATCATGGAACCTCATGTCCACGAAGCTAGATTTTCTATTCTAAGTTCTCCGTTGGCTGCGCGTTTATTCTCCGTTTGATACAGCGTCCATTGACCTGGGCGAGGCTTACAGAAGACGGCAGAGGTAGAGAAAATACGACTTTTCTCCCTCGTGGATTCTCAGGAGATGGGGGGGAATTGAGCACCCGCTGAGCCCAAATCTGAAGTGAAAGAAAGCGAGAGCTTTCTGCTTGGCGAAAGTGGCTTACCCCTCCACCCTCCTCTCAATAACCACCGTAGAAACTTCCACTCGGGGAGACTAATCTCCGACTGCTGCTTTCCATATCTTCTTGGATTTCCTATAATGTATAACTTGAAGGCTAAAACACCGGGAGTCTTCCCGTACATGCTATCCCTCTCGTTTCTAGAATTGATCTAGGCAATTGATGTTTGTGAGGTCTCCCGGGAGATCGGTATCATACATACTCGAGTTGGTTCTTGGCGTTTAAGCGAATTTTTCACGTGATACATGCTACGAGTGATCATGTGTGAGAGCGATTCTCCTAAACTACAACTTTAAGGAGTATGATAGCAAAAAAAAAAAGGGGGGGGAATAGGAATATGAATTCCAACGCTAAGGAAAGCTGCTCAACTCTGGCCATTATAGCCAAATCCTGCGCCCTAAAAATTCACCACTTAATAGTACTGCTCTTCCTTCGGAAAAGCCGTGCTCTCGCTGATGGACTTCCACTCCTCAATCCTCTTGTTTAACTCCTCGTTACTGCTAATAATGCACTTGACAGCATCGCTTCCGAGAGCAAGTGTCTTGGGAATTTCCCTCCCCCTTGCACATCCCGAGCTGGTGAGGACATCAAAGATGACCTGAGCACCCCTCTTGGGGTCTCCACTTTGTTTTCTGTCACGCTCGGTGAGGAATGCCTTTGTCTTCTCGTTGACCTCAGCGTAGGCTTCGATCCTGGTTTCCGGGAGCTGGAATGAGGTCCCTGAGGAGAAGAGGTTTGTGCGGAAGTACCCGGGTTCGATTAGACAGGTTTTGATGCCGAAGGGTTTGACCTCATTGTCAAGGGTGGGAGAAAGGCCTAGGCTACCATGTTTGTCATTGAGGGAGGTGAAGTGTAGGGGAAGCGTACTTCTGATGGCGGCTTTGGAGGAAGTGTAAATACCAATGAGAGGGTCTGTCATTGAAGCTCCCATGCTACCGACTGTGGCAACGATACCGCCATTTCGTTCTCGAAAATGTGGGAGGACGGCACGGTAGAGGTTAAGGATGCCGAAGACATTTGTATGGTATTGTGCGAGCGATTCTTCAGGGCTACTTAATCAATTAATCCCTATTTGCTATTCAACTTTTAAGATAGAATGGACACATGCGTTCGCTCCTCCAAAGTTCCCGTAAGAGCATAAGCTGCATTCAAAATTATAACATCGATGTGTCCATAAACCGCAATGGCGTCCTCAACCTGCTTCCTGAGCACATCCAAAGGCTCGTTCTGGTCAATCTTGGTGACAGCGGCGCCAGCCTCCTTCAGAGAGGCTAATCTCGATGTATTCCTTCCCGCCGCGACAACTTTGTGGCCGTTCTTGAGGATCGTGTGAGCAAGTTCGTGACCGAAACCGGTGGAAGTCCCAGTGACAAGCCAGACTTTTTGGCAGCCATTTTAAACCAAGGAGTCGCTTGTGTGGTGATAAAAAGTGCAGGTAAAAGTAGGAGCAGCAAAAGTCGCGTTTATGGGTATTCAATTGGTCTTAAGGTAGTCGATTGATGGAAGGAAAAATTAGGTGAGAATCAAACATCTATTTATCTCTTCAAATTCTCAATCCAGCTTTCAAGCGCCATCCGTCCCTGCATCCCCCCCACTCGATGATCATTTCCTTTGGGCGCTCCCGGCACTCGGGTATGGATCCACAAATCATCGGATGATCTATATGGAAACAGGTGAAAAACGATCAGTTTGACGGACATCTTAAAGCCCGAGTTCTAGAGAGGAGGTTGCACATAGCTGGATGGTGGCAGCTGGGTACTTGTAATGCTTCTGCTTGTAGTGAAGGGCCCAGCCTCGTGCATGATACCAGACAGAGATACTGATGTTTGCCCTTGTAAATGTCCATTCCAAGCCACTGACACTTCAAAGCATCATTCCACTTTCTGATGTCTCCAAATCTTTTTTTCCAAACCGCCTCCCGCTTCACTCTCTACAGGTACGGGTACTTCATCCCTGACAATCCTGCTGATCTTTTTTTCCGATTTTTTCATTACTATCCGAGGTACGATTGTACACCTGCTTGCTCTGGGTAACTGGCCCCGGCCCTTGTGATGCTACAACCAGCGATTATTTTTCGTCGTTTGGGAACGTTTGCCGGAAGACTTGCTATTAACTTTATTGATACGATCTCGTTCCAAATTTGAGGAATCCATTTGAGTTTAGTGAGTGGGTATCGTAGCTTTTTTTTTTTTTTGACCCGCTAGTTGACTTTGAGGCGTGACCATTGAGTTCTGCTGCCTAGCAGTGTTGAACTGGCGCTGTGGTCACTATACCCAACTAAGTAGTAGGTGTCGTGGTAATCTCTCACATCCTTAATCGAGTAATGCGTAGGTGAAAGGGAAAAAGTTATAATATTATAGAATACTTAGTTCCCCGCTCAGGAGGGGGTTTCTAATTTATGATACTTTGATAGAATTCCTCCGCTACGAGTGAGGCCGAGATATATATTAGTCACGTGCCTTATAGAGGGGCACAGCAACCAGCAGGCTAACCAAACTTTTCTTCTTAGATCCACGTGAATAATATATCCGCGCACTTTCCCACCCGCCGAGATAGATGGTGCCCAGGACTTAAAAATTAAGCAGAGTAACTGTGTTCACTCCTGCTTCACACCACTCAGGCCCATTTAAAACGCTGAACACTGGCTTATTTGAGCGTTCGTGATATTATGTCAGAAAAGAGCGAAATGAGTACTGGTGAGCATGGCCATGATGGAACTGAGATTCTTCCGCGTGTATTTGCTCCTGAATACCAAATAGGCTAGCTTTGATCATTTTACTCGAGTAAATGGACCTGAATATCTCAGCGGTTTAAGGGATAACTGAACTCCCGACAAGTACTCGTACTCGAGTAAGTTACTCGTATACGGGAAACCTTTCTATATTACCATAGGAACTCGAATAATCGGACCATGTGCCAGGACGTTGGGGTTGCCTCTCTTAGTATGGTCTGGTGTTTTTCCTTTTTTCCTCTGTCTCGGGGGTGCAGATTTTTGGTGTGCTTTCCCCCCTTCTCCAGAGGAGGAAATTTCGGACTACATACTCGAGTATCACATGGTCCGATTCTTCGAGTTCCTACGATAATGAAGTCCCTAGGCATTTACACTCCTTCTCCCACGAAAACGGCTCTCGTCCTCTCCTCGACCAGCAAGACATGAAAATATTGGACCACCCCTGTTAATCTTGTGCCACCACTGCCAAGGGATTTTTGAACTCCAACCCCAGTATTCCTTTCTACGGAGGTACAGCCCATAAGTTTTGTATATTTAACTAGCAAAGGGGTATTGCACTAACATGGGGTAATGTAGCAAATTGGGTATAAAGATAGCGAAATAGGTATCATGGCTACCCAATTCTCCCACTCACCCCATGCTACAAGTAGTGTAGCACCCCTGCTAATCTAGTAATTCCTCCCATCAGGTTGCTTTATTTGGTTCACGATAGTTTACATTTGGTGTTTTTTGTTTGAAGAGTTTGTTTATTTGGATTTGGTGGCTCGCCAGGCCTGTTTTACTAGTGACTTTGTTTTGTTTTCAGGATGGCTTCACGGCCTCCCCCTGCACTTCCTCCTCCTTCAGATACGAAACGCCCAGTTACCTGTACTGTTCCTGCTGGTGAACAGAGCCTTGTGCATGTAGTTCACCTTATCTATGCTCTCCTGGGTGGGTATTACTCCCAGCTGACTTTTACACACATTGCCGACTGTCATAATGACAGCAATGATTTCAATGCGGAGCTTTGGGACTGGGTGCCTGCCCGGCTCACTTTATGTTCATTCGGTGAGGTAGAGACAGCTCTTCAGGATGGTCTCCTTACACTGGGTTGTGCTTTGGCATGTTGTTTTGACCGCATCTCTACTATGGGTTTTTACACCTGCTTTCACACTCCGGAGGATTTCTCTCAGGAATACCCCCCACTTACAATGTTTGTGCCTCCCAGTTGACTGACTCCAGGAGTGCTTTGCTCCCTATTGCGTCGGACTGTATAGTTCCTTCATCCTCCTGGCCTTTGTTGACCCCCTCAACTAGAACTCTTTCGCCCTTCCCCTCACCTGTTAAGCTGGTTGATGTGTCGGCACCAGTGTTCCCTAGCTCATTCACAAATTATAGTTTGGGGCTTCCCTTCTCTTTTGCTGCAGTGTTGTCTTCAGGCAAGCAACATCTTTAAGGCTCTTCCTTCTGATTGTATACAGGATCAGATCGGACATATCATTCATCTGAAATAATCATGTCCCACCCTGGTATTAGTTCTGGGTTTGATGTAGGACTCAGAATCTATGGCGACTTATTGGTTGCACCTGTGCTAATTTCCCAGGCACATGTTCGGTTTGCTGAATAATAGTTATCCAATCCCCTATCTTCTCCAATTGCTTCCCCCTGTCCTACGTATAAAAATGCAGTCATGGTGTATGTGGCTCGCTCGTTATCCTAGGATGACATCGCAATGTCTCTTGGGGGTAGGAGGGACACTAACAGGACTGGCTTGGGTGATAGCCAGCTCGCTGGGCCAGAATCTTTGTCCCCTATTCGGGTCATAGCTGCTTTCACATGTTTCCCTTCTCACTACTGCTTCGTTTGTCTTGGACATGAGGGATGCCCTTAATGACATTGAGCAAGATAGACTGCCACCATTATCCTCTGGCTCCTCTTTGGATGATGATGACACTTCAGTGAAGAGGTTGGTGTGCTCTCGTATGGAGTATGATAATCTGGGATAGGTGGCTGGCAATATTCAAGCCCTGGCTGATAGATTTGAGGAGATGCGGTCTGCCCTGGTGAGAGTATTAGGGGACAAGGTGGTGTTGGGAAGACGGATCAATCTGGCATTGGAGCGAGAGGTAGACAAGCTCTGAAGGTATGATGATGGTAGACCCCTCCCTTCTGTGAACACTAGGAAGGTGAGAATCGATCCAGACACAGATTAACGCCTTTTTTGCCAATCAGATTATGATTGGCGGTGCCCACCCATATTTGAAGAAGGCAAGATTGAGGGCAGATATTGGTTGCCTTTATGCAACTTTGGCAGAATATAGTTTTGCCCAAATTGAAGGTTTGTTGGGCAAGTGTCATGCAGTGTTAATGCGTGACCTCTCCCTGCCTGATTTTTCCTTTGTCTGTGATACTGCTAAGGTTAAGTTGTTGGTAATGGGTGTGCTATTGGATGACACTAGAAGGGGCAGTCAGTGGTGGATAGAGGACTAGACTAATGGCAAGGTATACAATGGACTTCATACTGACCTTGAGAGATCCAATCCAGGGGTCTTTACTACCTGTTGCCCTAATATCCTGGGATTTGTCCATATGGTGAAGAACAACCAGGCGACTGCATGCCATATCCAGTTTATTCTGGAAAGGTCAGCAGTGGTCGATACGGCATTATGGGCTGGGAAGATTTGCCTCCAAGGTGGTAATAGAATGGTTCGAGTTTGGTCTAACCAGTAACCTGCGCAAGTGGGCTACAACTCTCAGCAGTTGGATGATATTTCTACCATTTTTGTCTCTCTACATAGATGCCAGTTGTACTGTGGTGAGCATTAGACTGTACAGCACCTGTGCCAGTTACTTAACTATGCCAGATTGGCAGACGAGGCATGTGAACATACTAAGTGGATATGCTTGCTCTGTGAATCGTCCGGAGACTTTACCAGATATGACTGTTAGGTGGGAGCCTATCTCAAAGTCTTGCGAGATAACTCAGGCCGATAATCTTAATCGTAGACGGAGATTGTCTAGGAAGGCTCAATGTTTCAAATAGAGGTAGGTAAAGTGATAAAGATTTTTCTAGCGTAAAACTTATATTGATAAGATCTCTTCTCCGTTGCTTGATAATGTTCAAATGGCTCGGGAGGCACCTCAATATTTATATGCCACGTCTGGGTGGTCGTGGGCTACATCTAGTTCTCATACTAACTAAGTACCTGCCAACAATTTCTAGCTTCTTCTAAAAGTGCGAACACCATTTGACCCTGACAATTCTGTTATCTCACTTCGACTCCCGAATCGCAATACCATGAGTTTTCCTGACAGTGCTCCCACACATCAGTTCATTGGTTACGATCCATCTTCATCGGCATGGAGTCTTGCTTACCACTGTATACGCAGAATGGTCTCCATGATTGAACCAAGAAAGGGGCCAGCTTTGTTATCGAACCTCTCAGCATTGCAGACATATCCTGCAACCGACATCTGCGAGGCATAAGATAGACTTGTCACGATAATTGCACCAATAGCCATTATCTCTCCATAGTCATATCGTTATCGTATGGTTCCGTCAGTATTCAAAGAATACTAATGACGTTTGTGAGTGCGGGTATGCTTGATTTCTCAAATTACCTCATCCAACAACACTATTCACTTCTGCGACTTTCATCACGAGAGCGTGGAGTATAGAATGTGTTGCTTAACCATTGTCCAGACAAACATCCTGTTACTTAACGACCATATCCGTGACTCTCGTCTTCAGTGTTCAGTAACCTTATGCGACGTCGACTGATTTGGCTCGAACCACCTGCATAAGCTCGCCAAAGGTCTTTCCTCATATATCCTGCGAACGGGATCCGGTCGGACAGACGGCTGCGACGTATACGTAGTTACGAGGAGGGCTCTAACAACCATGTCTTTGGTGAGGGGACGCAACTACAGCAGCGTCTGCTGGTGTAGTGCCGTCCCAACACTGGTGCAGGAGGGGGGTGTTGGCTTGTCCTTTTGAACTCAGAATCCTAAGGTAGGGTAACTATAGGTCTTTATTCACTAAGGGAAGGCTGAGCCTTCCGGTATGCCTAACAATGACAGGTGTCTGGCACTTCGGACAACACCAGATGTGGTACTGCCATCTGCCTAGGGCTTTCTCATTGTAGGAGATGCCGGCTCTGTTACTGGTATTGCTGACCACTCCTGTAATAGGGGGAATGTTAAATTCCCTTATCATTGCTGGCCATCATGACCAAAAGCGTTGGCTGTTAATACCACTGACGATATGCTAATGGAGGAGGGTAAAGGTAAGAAGATCGCCGTGTATTAAGTGAATGCTACTGTGTTAGCCTCCTCTGGTACAAATAAATCGGCTGCCACCACCCAGGCCCCCCCAAAGGCATACTTCAGAACTCCACTTCCGACTCCAACCTAACTACTTCTTTCGACTTATTCAGGCAATGAGTGTCGCTGTAGTGAGCCTTAACATGGGAGGTGGGCAGTTGAATCAACCACTAGCATTTGATAGTTTTTCTTTTGTTGATTTGCATTTTTTTTGGTGATCCACCATTGGTAGCGGATAGTGGTTGTTTGGACCATAAAGGAGGAGATTATGAGTTGCTTTCATTTGTACATGGTTCGAATATTGTGGTTTATGTTCTTGTGAGTGTGGCTAGTTGGTTTAAGGTTGTGGCGAATGGGGATGATGGTGCATTGATTTGTTTTATGTACAAGGGGTTATTTAGTTTGGTGAGGGGTGTGTATCTCCTGCCAGAGATGACAGCTCAATAGGGGCAGTACTGTACAGATTGTTGGGCAGGCGTGGACTGGGTTAGGAGGATATGAATGCTCAACAATGAGATTTGAAGGCTGGCCTATCGGCATTGATTAATAGATATGAGGCTTACCTTAAGAAGATTGCTGCTCAACATGGCCTTGCAATCACCAAACTGGACATCCCTATGCATAAGGGGATAATGAGTATCGATCTATGCCTGAGCAAGACACCCATTCATGTTTGATATAATGGATAAGTATGTCTGGATCATTACGCTATTGTGTTTCGGCTGGGCATTGATGAACTCTGAGACATAGTCTTGCAGAGGCCTGTCTGAAGGAAGGTGGATAAGGAGAGGCTGGCCTCTAATGTTGGGAACCTAAATGATACCCCCTCCCAAGGGCTTTGGGACAGCATTAAGAGAATTGTTTTGGATTTGCCATAGACCAAGGGATATGGTGCCCGATATGATTACTGTAACAAAGACCTTGAAGACATAAGATGCGGCTATAGAGAGGTGTAACAATCCTATACTGAGGTGATTAATTATGCAACAGGTAACAAATCACTTACGGGAGAACTTGAACTATCTTATAGTTCTTATTCGTTTAAGGATGTGAGAGTGTTCTTCTTTCCGAGATTAACTTATAATCTCTTCTTTCGTTCTTGCACTATCTTATAGTCTTCGTATCTCACACCAATAACTTATTGGGGAGAGATGGTGAGGGACCTTGTCTTACAAGGGTCGTGGTTGCTCTGACGCTAACAGCTCAGGTCGCTTGCATACAAGCGAGAGATAGAGGTAAAGGTTTAGAGCAAAGTATATTGTAGGAAAGTACTTAGATGGTTGCGTGAAGAGCTCTAACTATCGTAATCCAATCTCGTTTATATAGAGACTCTTCCCAAAACCCTAACCCTGGTGACTCTCCTTATTGAGTCACCCGCAACATACTTTAACCAATAATAAATCATAAAACTAATCATGTGAGTAAAGCGCTCACATGGGTGAAACTTGTGACTCTAATTAGAGTCACGCGTGAAAGTTATTATATCATTTGTGACTCACAATTGTGAGTCACCAATCAACAAAATATAATAATGATATGCAATTTCGAATCATATGAGAACTATGGGTCAACTGATCTTATAGTGTGAAATATAACATACTGATGACTAATAACTATTAGTCATGTAAAACCATTCTTCCAAAGTCACGGTTTGTGACAGGTATCTAGAGAAACTATCATAGGGAAAATGGTGAAGGTGTTTGACAATTGTCAGAGGATTGCTTGGTTGAGAGGTATGGGCTTCAGCATTTTAAAAATCCAGTGGTTGGGGTTTGGGGATGCGGCTTGGGCAGGCAGGAAATTGGGTGACCAGGTATTGGAAGTGGTAAATGAGCTCAGGATATTGGGTATTCCTTTTAACATGTATGGTAATTTTTCTGCTAATGGTAGCAATCTTGTCTAGAAGAGTCAGTAAACAACAAGTAATGACCTAATTGCATTCTTATTATGATTGTTGTAATCTTAATTATCTTTGTTGAGCTTTCTTATAGCTCCTCTTACCTTCTTCACTGTCTTAATAGCAAGGATATCTATATGGCTTCTGATCGATTAAGACTTTATATCTTAGATATGATAATACGTTCGAGTGTAAAGAATGTAAATAGTATTTTTATATCATAACCAAAGGTAATCTTAAAGAAAGTACTTAGATGGTTGTATGAAGAGCTCTAACTATCATAATGAAATCTCCTTTATATAGAGACTCTTCCCACAACCCTAACCCTGGTGACTCTCCTTATTGAGTCACCCACAACATACTTTAACCAACAATAAATCATAAAACTAATCATGTGAGTAGAGCGCTCACATCAGTGAAACTCGTGACTCCAAATAGAGTCACGTGCGAAATTCATTACATCATTTGGGACTCACAATTGTGAGTCACCAATCAACAAAATATAATAATGATATGCAATTGCGAATCAGGTGAAAACTATAAGTCAACTGATCTTATAGTGTGAAATATAACATACTGATGACTAATAACTATTAGTCATGTGAAACCATTCTTTCAAAGTCACAATTTGTGACACTGATATAGATTACTGGTTGAAGAGGGAGCTGGATGTGAGAGGGAGGATTTCAGTATTGGGGAGGAGATTTGGAGAAGGAGCAATGACTGCGTGGGTACTCACCGACTGATACAGGCTGCATACCTACCGACTATATATTACGGACTTGAATTTCTAACCGGTTTTAATGCCGTATGTGAAGGAAATTCAGTGTCAAGTCAATGTTACCATCCGCTCGTTGTATAGGACTCCCATCAAGCTGGGGACTAATATAATGCTGAATGGGATGAGGACGGTACCAGTACACATACAGGACACATACCTGTGTCAACAGTGCTATACAAGGTTCAACAACTATGGCTACTGCTCAGAATTCCTATGGCACGGTTGTATCTAGACAGGGTAGTTTGATGGTGACATGGGGCCCCTGGTGTTGGCATCGGAGGAGGTCAAGGTCACGGTACCTCATATCGAGATACAGGCAACTAAGGATAAAGTGATCAAAATGCACACTGAAGTTTATGAGGAGTGTGTGTTGCAGGATAACTTGCTGATTTACACAGATTCTTCCAAGACAAAGGAAGGAACTGGTGTGGCCTATGTTCATTTGAGCGGGGAATGGAGGTTGACCAGTGGGGATATAAAGCTCTGTCTCACTGAAGGGTGATTGAATGTGAATGGTTTGCGATGACAGCTGCGCTTTAAGACTGGAGTAGCTGATAGAGGTACCATGTCTGGATGCTGGTGGATAGCCAGACGGTGCTCGTGATGATTAAAGCAGCTGGCCTGATAGAGACAACGGCGAGGTTGTAGAACACCGATGCTGTAACCGGTACATGTTACCAGTTCAGGTATGGATTTGTTTTATATATTGTTTCAGGATACGAGTTCAGGGGACTTGTAAGCCTTGTTATTTATTACTTGTATTATTTCAGGATAAGAACTCCGGAAGTTCGTAAGCCTTGTTTATTGTTTGATTGTTTCTGGGTTAGGTATCATTTGATATCTTAGGATTTGTATTTGATTGATGCGAGATGGATTCTTGCAAGTGCATTTAAAGATCTGTATCTCTCCCGCCTTAAAGAGATCAGACTTCGACAGACAGAGTTTTCAATATGCTTGGTTGTACAGTTATCTTCTATTCAGTATGATTTTAGAATCTTTGAACTTTGCACAGGCCTACAGCACTTGGCCTTCTCTTAGTAGTTTCGATAAAGTAATAGAGTCTGTTTAATTACTTGTTGGCGTCTCCAGTACTTGATCTTGTTTATACCACCGGTTCGGTTAGAGTCTGTACCGATATCCCTTTGCCAGACTGCTACCCCCAGGGAGCGGTTACAGATACCCACGAATTAACGGCTTTGAGTCTGTCTGTAATGAGCCTACGATAGGTAGCTACAATAACTACCGCCTTAGTCCAAATGATATACCAAGAGGTAGTCAAAGGTGGTATAGTCTAGTATACTCAGTATACAAGAATGCTGGTTCGCCTAAGAGCAAGGCCTAGGGAACAGTAGAGTGACCTTAGGCATTCTATTAGGCAGGGTAACCTTTCAGGAGAACATTCACATAAGGTCAAGAGAATTATGGGAATATTACACGGACCTCGGAGAGGAGTTTTGTAGTCGACTGGAGGACTTCCGGAGTGGTTAATGGCGTAAGAGGGCAAAGTTACCCTACCTTGGCAATTTGGTCATTATGCCCATGGACCCCAGTTACCCTACTAAGGTGTCCAAGTTACCCTACCTTCACCGGCAAAGTCATCCTAGAACTTAGAGGTCAATTGCCTCAGAATCTATAGGCTCTTAGATGTTCTTGGGCGTACATGCATCTGCACGGGGAGGCCCCATGCCTGGGTAAAGGTGGCCCGAACATACTATTGAACTTGGGCGGGTTTTGCTAACACCCCCCTCAGGCCCAAGTGTTGGGACGGCGCGTCATAGGCAGACGGCTGCATAGTTGCTCGTTTGCTAGGACAAAGAAGTCAGTGGAGCGGCTGCCGTAACACTGTATACGTCGTCGCCGTCCGTCCGACTGAATGTTGTTCGCAGGATATATAAGGGGAGTATGGGTAACCGCCAAAATGGAGGTCGCTCATATATGGTCTCTCAGGCACCTAGGAGTCTATTCTAACCTACGGGTAGTAGGGTAGTCTTCCTAGTGGGACTCAGGTAGTCTCAGAAGGCCAGGGTGCATTCGAGACAAACACCTCAGTAACCAGCCCGGACCTTCTCCCCTTGATTTGTAGCATTACTATGGGTTGTAATTGGACTCTAAAGGTATGAGTCTTATCATGGTAGAGTATGTCCCAAGAGGTGGGCTATGGGTAGCGCCCACTTAGCCAACCATCGGCTATATCTCACCGAGGGAGCTTGCATGTCAATTTATCACATTGGAAAGTCAAGTAGATTAAATGTGTTAGGCACACCGGAAGGCTTAGCCTTCCCTTAGTGAATAAAGACCTACAGTTACCCTACCTTAGGATTCTGAGTTCAAAAGGACAAGCCAACACCCCCCTCCTGCACCAGCGTTGGGACGGCGCTACACCGGCAGACGCCGCTATAGTTGCGTCCCCTCACCAAAGACATGGTCATTGGAACCCTCCTCGTAACCCCGTATACGTCGCGGGCGTCCGTCCGACCGGATCCCGTTCGCAGGACATATGAGGCAAGACCTTTGGCGAGCTTATGCAAGTGGTTCAAGCCAAATCGGTCAACGTCGCATAAGGTTACTGAGCACTAAAGACAAAGGTTGCGAAAGTGGTCCCTAAGTAACGGGACGTTTTTACGGACAATGGTTAAGCAACATATTCTATACTCCACGCTCTCGCGATGAAAGTCGCAGCAGTGAATAGTGTTGTTGGATGAGGTAGTTTGAGAAATCAGGCATACCCGCACTCATACACGTCAATAGCATCGGTAGGATGCTGACGGAACCATACGATAAAGATATGACTATAGAGGGATAATGGCTATTGGTGCAATTATCGTGACAAGTCTATCTTATGCCTCGCAGATGTCAGTTGCAGAATATGTCTGCAATGCTGAGAGGTTCGATAACAAAGCTGGCCCCTTTGTTGGTTCGATTATGGAGACCATTCTGCGTATGCAAAATGGTGAGCAAGACTCCATGCTGACAAAGATGGATCGTAACCAATGAACTGATGTGTGGGAGCACCGTCAGGAATTTTCATGGTGTTGCGATTCGGAAGTCGAAGTCAGATAACAGAATTGTCAGGGTCAAATAGTGTTCGCACTTTCAGAAAAAGCTGGAGTTTGTTAGTAGGTACTTAGTTAGTATGATAACTAGATGTAGCCCGCGACCACCCAGACGCGGCATATAAATATCGAGGTGCCTCCCGAGCTATTTGAACATTATCAAGCAACGGAGAAGAGATCTTATTAATATAAGTTTTTACGCTAGAAAAATCTTTATCGCTTTACCTACCTCTATTTTTGAATCATTAAGCCTTCCTAGAAAATCTCCGTCTACGATTAAGATTATCGGCCTAAGTTATCTCGCAAGACTTTGAGATAGGCTCCCGCCTAACAAAATGATGGACTGAATAGCTTCTATAGACGAAACTGCCACTGGGCCAGTGAGTCCACCACCTAGGTATTGGCTCCGGTTGTTGTCATAACAGTTATCCACTGGTATGACTTCGATAGGAAGAGTTTTTCCACCTGCGGTTGTATTGGAGATGCATTGCAGAAACTCATATCCTATTGACGGAGTTAAGTGTACCCGAGTTGGTCCGACCCTTCCGGCAGGATAAATCCTGATGGAGGGTAGATCTCAGACAAACCCTGAGCAGGACAGGGTGCTCGCACAAGGTCGGAAGTAGTGGTGAATGTCAAAGGCTTAAATCTGACATCTACTTAAGTTTAAGCGTTTGGCATTCTACTTCGACAACCAACTTTTCCTCGAGAGAACTAAATTGAGTGAAGCTTCAAGCTTAACTATATTAAGTTTTACCGTTGATTCTTTTGAATTATTTTACCTCATCTTTATCTTCTACTTTGAGTATTTGGTGCGGTCGCAACCTGAGAGTTCACCTCTCTACCGGGTGCCCCCGTTACACTGTCAGACTGGTTTAGATCCCAGAGCACATTGGCATACATGGCAATGAGGTCGCGGAAGGCCTGGCCAAGCTCTCTGTAACTGGTGTGTTGGAGCCTTGGCGGTTTGACTGTCTGAATTTTGGTATTGGACAGGTGGCTGAAGCCCACAAGAAAAGAAGACTGGCCTGGAATGAGTGGCATGCCCAATAAGGACTTGGCTACTACAAGAGAATCCCCAGGCCATGAAGCACTTATGAGGTTGATGACGGATGGATGCTTACCTGTTGATGAGAATCCGATCTGGCACTGATGTGTACGGGCATGATAAGTGCCCAGACCTTGGTGAATGATTTCACTTGATCAAACGCCTGTGCTTTAGTGGTCGGTGCTCTAGCCTGGAGAAACTATACGATAACTGCTGTATTCTGAAGTGGAAGGCTTGATGGAAGCATCACGACTACCGGGGTCTTGGGATTCCACCACAGCACAAGGAGCTTGATGATATCCGGATAATCACCTGTGATCTATTTATGCACACTATTACAGTCAAATCTGCCGATGGGGTGTGTTCAGTACGACTGTTGACTCGCAAGTGCTCACATTGTGGGAAGCTGGTAATGGGTGGCCATAACTGCCTGAGGGAGAGGATCAACCTGCCCGGAAAGTACGAGTTCACCATAGGATACAATGGGTCCTGCTTATACTGTGGGGCTCAACATGACGAGTGTATGGTCATGCACATTGATAGGTTCCCAGAGTGTGTGGCGGGATAGAGGCGGAAGTTCTACACTGATGTTCTGGACCGGTAGGCCAAGCTGGAGCCCGAGATGGTTCATAGCCTAGGTGTCAAGTTTGTATTTCAATCGACAGTTAGGAATGAATGTGTCTATGGCCTGGTGGTGGCCAGGAGAAGGAACACTCAAGCACACCTGAGGGGCAGGAGTGGTGACAGATGTTTTGATAAGGGCATGACTGGCTTTCAAGAATGTTTAGATGGCTTGAAGGGTGATGATAGATGTATGTGCTGGGTTGATTGATTGAGGTTGTTAGGCAGGTTATCCCCATGGCAGTGGTTTATATGCTAATTTTTTTTTTTTTTTTTTTTTTGTTGCTTGTTTTTTTCTTTTTGTTTTTGTTTTTTGGCGTGCTGTGCACCGCCGTAGGGCCGAAGCCTGAATTGGCAGTGTCCTTTTACGTAGTAATAAAGATGATTGAAACCCCTGCTAGCGAAATATACAAAACATATGGGCTGTACTTCCCTAATATAACTTCAAATGTGGTCACATGTTCAATATCAACACCGTTCCGAAGTCTACAGTACGCATCTGCAAGACTTTAGCAATCAACAGAAAAAGTTGCTTATTTAACCACCATCTCGAAAACAATATCTTGCTGGTCTAGGAAATAAGCAGTTTCCTCCAGAAGCCTCGCTATCACGAAAAATCCGAACTCGGGTCCCTTACGACGAGGTACTGCTGCCTCATATGGCAGGCATGCGTCAGAGTCGTGTATCATGCCAGCACTCTGCCCTTATCGATAAGGATTTCCTTCTTCAATCCCGAGAGTTTATTTGACTCTCTCTTCCACTCTTCCTTCCATATATTGCCCGTTCCCCCTGGTTAAACAAACCCCAATCATTTAAAGCATACCTCGAGCCTCTACTACTCCTTATAATACAATAAACCTCCTCACCCTCAATTCAGCAGCCCTAGGCTATCGTAAAAACTTGAATAATTGGACGGTGTGCTATGTCGTTGGACTTTCCTCTCCCCGAGGTCAAGAAAAAAATAATTTTCTGTCTCGGGGGGAGGAAAGGGACTGTTTTTTTGCAGTCTTTTTTTGCCCCCCTTTCCAGAGAAGGGAATTCTGGACTACATAGCACACCGCCCAATTATTCAATTTCCTACGGTGCTATCAAACCCACGCCGTAGCTCATACATTTAAAATTTCCTCCAGGCTCACGCTCACCACAGCGTTCACGATACTTTTACCTCTTCGCAAACTTGGGGTACAACCCGGGGTTGGGCGTTCACTCTCTGGTTTCCCATCATAATTCTATCTATAGCCTATAGCTATGGCCTTATGTATCTGTAACCTGGGATGAGTTTCTTGATATAAGGAGGTGGTTAGGTTCACCTAGAAGCTTCCCTTTTAAAACTTTCTTAGAGGCCGTCGAGGGACTAGCGCTGCTGAATGGTAGAGAGTGTGAAGTAGAGAGCGTTAGAGCAGATGAGCTTTCCTCAATATCATGTCAAAAAGGAGATGAGAATCAACAAACTCATTATAACATCAAAGTTTCCTACTGCCAACTTTAGATAATAGCTAAGATACTGCGCATATAACAGCGCTAATAACAGTAGGTTGGGGTTTTAGCACAGATCTGACACATCTGGTGGGAGGCTGGCGTACTCTTAAGTTGGTAGACTCCTAAATTAAAGGCTCCTGATCAACTAGCCTAACTTTTTGGTGAGAAAGATAGGCACATTAGAGGTTTTAGGAAGTTGGAGTGTTGTTAAGCCTTTGTTTCTCGTTCTTGTAAGTACTGCTCAACTAAAGATTCTACTTGGTAAGCAGAACACGCCAGGCATTCGATAGGAAACTGGCTAGCCCTACACATGAGCCATGTGGAGAGGCCTCAGAGCTTAAGCAGCGGGAGCATGTATTTGGAGCACAGGGGAAGATGTGGCGAAACCTTGGTTGCAAAACCCATAGGGATTTTGCGAGCCCATCCGCCAGACTTGTCCCTACACCCGAAGCACAGACAATACCCTGAGTTCACAATGTTGGGGCATTTAGTAGTGTACTTGTTAGATGTGTTTGTGTGGATACGGTGCTCCAATTTCATTGAATATATTTCCTTCCGGATTGGAGAGCCTGAGATTCAGGTCGAATATGCCGAACATGCCATAAGCTAATGCAACATCAGAGCATTTTAGGGGTGGGGGAGGGTGCTGCGCTATAGCTAGACACCTAAAGCTGAGCTCGCGAGAGTAGAACATTAGAGGACGTGCGGGCTGTGGTGCTTTGGATACAGGGCCTCATATCCATTGAATAGACTACCATTCTCTGACATTACTTACCTCGCCCCATCTATCCCCTGCAGCGCTAATAGTGCCGAATTTCCCTACCGGTGCATCACGCTGGGTTTCAAACTATAAAACCACTAGTAGCTCCACAGTTTTCTAGAAATGTCAATCAAAAGCATTTCAGGTCTACCGGTAGTTATAATGCAGATCCCTTCCCATCGACGGGACTAAACCTAATATGAGTGATGTTAACTTACCAGTACAGTAGTTGTTGTTAGAGTTTACAGAAGTGGATAGTTGTCAGAGACAAGGAAAGTGCATTGATGAGGAACAAGACGGGAGAATTGGTTTAGTTGTTTCATTTGTTCTAGAAGAAAGGATAGACAGAAGGGTTTTCTGGTAATGTCTTTCCTTTATTGTTATCATGAGGATATGCCTGAAGGAGAGATCGATATGGGTGGCAGACGATAGAATGGTTGAGATATTTTTATTTTTATATAGACTTATGTTTAGTTAGTTTTGTTTCAGGAAGACGAGCGAATGAACTTTCTGATTATACGTGAGTCTAGATCGAGCTGTTGTGCCGCCACTGCGATCGATCCCCTGCAACAGTTGTGAGGCAATTGCACCTTGAAATTTACTCGGGGACTCGAGTACTCACGAGCATCCGGAGCCATGTGGTGGCATTACACCTCTATGAGGTTGGATCTGCCAATCAAAGAAATACGCTAATTCCACTAGCTCTAGCACGATGTAGGGAAATTCGGCACTATCAATCAACACTGCAGGCATAATCCTCTACAGACCACCCAAGTCTTCTGTTATCATCAATGAGCGGGGGGGACGGATGCCTAGCCCACCGGTAGTTACTAGACGAGAGTCTTGGTGAGATGAAACCCCGCCCCGCAGGAGATTGCGGTGCCACTATACGGGAGGGCTATTGCGCAATTAGGGGCCTCTGAGGAGGGGGGGCGTTTCAAGAGACAAACAAAATCCCCATTCTACCAAGACTTTCGCCTAGTGAGTGACTGCATTATTTCCTATTATTGGTATCTGTAGCACTCATCAGCCTTCAAACTCACATTGGCGAGTCAAGCTTTTTCCTACTTGCGCTCCCAGAAAATAAACTCGTCCCACTCCCCTTATGAACGAACCCCCTACGGGGTGATACTTCATGACGGTGGATGCGCAACCTCATGCGCGACCTCGCTCGAGCATTCTTAAAAAGAGTTAGTATGGGAAGGTCTTGGTCAGTGACCAACAAAGAGAATAAACCCCACTACTGTTTTCGCCTTTGGATCAATCCTTGTTTTTCTTTTTTTCGGCCTTTGCTGATCACCGCCTTGTACTAACTAGTTTACAGATAATTGAAAGGTGCTCCCCACATTAATAATAGCACCTGATACGCTTTTTGCAGTAGTTTCGGGACCACCCGTTGAGAAAGGGAATCCCATCACTAGTACTCGGCCGCTAGAACCGCTAACTTGCAAATTGTTGATCTGTTTTAGCATGATACAGCCCCTGCACTTGGAATGCTGCCCAACAAGGTTACATCTCATCGAGGGCGGCCTGAAGCCAAAACTTGCTCTCTCTGATGCGGGGCAATGAGCTTGGAGGACTCTGCGTGATATTTCGTCCGACAAGACTGCCGTCTCACAGTGCCCGAGTGTATGAGTATGGCACTGCGCCTAGAGTACCGGCACTGCGTGTTCACCGTACACAACAGTTCGTGTACGGTGATTATAATTCCGTTTTTTAGCTTCTCTATAGTGTAGTGCTCATACTGTACCCTACCAGCTCTTCTTCCGCAATCCCATCCCTTACCCTTCCACTCCCCTCCCCGCGACGTATCTCAACTCCTCCCATGCAAAATACTGGCATTCGCCCTCGAATTCGAATCCCACCGGCTCAAGGCCAATAACCTATTTAGTCAGTTACGCTGATTTTACTCCACTGCACAGAACCCTTCCAAATTCTAATTCTAGAATTTGTGCCACCACAAGTCAAGGCAAAGTCAGTACAAAGGCTTACTAGTGCGGCAGGCGTGTGGGGGGCTTTCTCTCTGCTAGCCTTGACTTTCGCGTAAACTCTACTAGAATACCGGTATGTCAAACCCTGGCTATTAGTTTGGGGTACTATATCACGCTAGGGCAGGGGGAAACGAAGCCCGGGATTCAACGATCACTTCTTTGGACCTTGTAGCTTTTTTCGGCTGGGGGGTCTTTCATCTGCTGTCGGGTAGACAGAGATCGAGAATGCTGCGCTGCGCGTACCGCGGTGTTCGGTATGGTCCCCGTAGGGTCTTCGGCTTGGAGACCGGCCGCGGCAGCAGTACTGGTGGGGGTCGCATTCCCCCCAAAGAGTTGGTGATGGTGGTAGCTATCAATGTGCTGCCAAAGTCCGGGACTTTTCTCCTCGCCAGAGAGGTGCTCAACTCAGCCTTCACCATGCCGGCAGGCCAGAGTGGGGCATCCAATAAGCAGTGCGCCGTACTGCCCTAGCTCCCGCTACTGAGAGGAACGAGAAATATCGTAAAAATGGGCGTGGGTTGCGGGGAGGGTTGGCTCTCTTGTCGCCATTTTTCGATGATAGGATGGGGGAGAGCGGTGAAAATTGGAGTATAGAAACGAGGTTAGAAGGCGAGAGTTGTTGGAGCCACGCCCTCACGCCCCCCCTCCTTCCCCTCGTGGCAATTGGTCCCTCAAGTTGCGGCCTGCTCACGGAAGTGAAGAAGAACGTTAAGCGAAGCTCTTACGATCATAAGGGAAGCTTCCCGCATCCTTTCTCTGACAGGCCTTGGCTCCAACGTGCTCGCTGCCTTGGCTCCGACTACGCCTGTTGCTGCCACGGGGATCTTGAGTGCTACGCCTTATCTCAGACCATGCCTTGAGCATTACTCATCAGAATGAAGGGGTAAACTTGCTGACGAGCGGTAGAGTGGGAATTGGGATCCATGAATCATGTGGGGTCACTAAGGGTTGGCAATTTACTGCTGCCTTATCATAGTTAGAGGTACTACTAGTACATTCCCCCCTGTGATATATCATATACAGTCGCACCTCGCTATAATGGAAATTCTTATAAGGGAACCTCGCTGTTACGAATGAACCCTCTAGGAATTTATACCCCTGCTCCCATACAAACAGACCTCGTTATAAGGAATTTCCTGAATTTTCTTCCAAAACCTCGCTATAACGAAAGAAAAATCCTGAACTCTTGGCGTTCGTTATAACGAGGTGCGACTGTAATTGATAGGACTAACAGGCTTCAGGAACTTTTCCACCATCCAAAGCCATCTCCCCCGCTCCAGGACCTCCTCGCAAGCCTTCAAGAAACGGTCCGGCGCCGACACTGTCGTGGCCGAGGCCCTCGGCTAGCTCACTCGGATTCTCTCGGCCAGCAAGCCCTGTATGCTCCTTCACTGCGACAGCATCGACGGAAATCGTGCCCAACCCGGATGAGCAGACCACTGCCGTACGTTATCTGCCCGCTCATGTACAACCCCCTGTCGTCATCTCACTCAGATATGCGCCTTGGGCTACAGTGTCGCCAACTACCGGTTCAAGACAAACTTCTTCGCCTTGGACCTATTGCACCACATCTTCCACATCCCAGTGTTGGCTGAGGGTGTCGTCAAGTATTACGACGATCCCCGGGAGGGTGCTCTGGAATTGGCGAAGAATGGGAATGGAGGTCTCACTGAGAGGAACTCGGATTCGCTCCAGTGGTTTTGCGTTGGAAGGCTATGCTTACGAGGTCGGAAATCCCGGCACTGGATGTGCGGGTGTGAGGGCTGCTCATGCAACCTCGACTTCTGCCGCTACTCTTAGCAGGCCTGGTACTAGCACTGCCACCTCTACAATAATGCTGCCCCTGTTGTCAGTACCACTTCTGTAGCTCTCACAGCATCAGTTACCCTGAGCACCCGCCTACCCACTATCACTACCCCTCAACCGCGAACAACCACCTCCTCTGCCAGCCTCCACTGCCACACCCGCCCCGACGGTGTGGTTCGCTACGATTAATTCCGAAAGCGAGAGGGGAAAAAAAGGGGAAAGGAAAAGAAATTGACCCGGTACGTACAGTACTATATGGATCGATCGATCGCAGGAACGTTACATATGAGATATTAAGATACTGGCCACGTCAAGCTTCTTCTCTCTTTTCCTCTTTCTTTTCCTCTTCCCTCCTTTCTCTCATCGCGCGCACGAAATTAATTTGGATTGGGAGGGGGTTTTGTTTTTATCGAGGCCATGTAGTGGTTGTCAAACGTGTGTGCAGTGATGAATTGAATCACTCTTATATCACACCATCCAGCACTATCACACAAGTAAACTACCGATAGCCCGCACTCGATACAGCACTGTAAAAATCAGAAGAGTATTTTTACTAGTCCCATACATACAAGTCTCTCTATCCCCAAAAGGAGGATTACCTTATGCATATCATATCCCGATTCCCCACCGCACCCCCTCCCCAACCAAGCCGGCCCAAACCACAGTTCGCCATCCCCACATCCACACATACCAAAAACTCCCCAAACCGAACCCATCCATCTATCCATCCATCCATCCAGCCCTAGGATAATAAAAATAAAAATAAAAATAAACCCCCCCCCCCCTCTCATATTATCAAATACACAAGCCCTTCCAAGTCAGAGCAACCTCACCGCCGCCACCACAGAGCGGTAAAAAAAATTACAAAAAAAAAAACCTCCATTTTTCCGCAAAATGGATCTAACACCCACCCACCCACACCAACCGTACCGTACTTCAAGCCACAGCACTCCAATAAATTAAAAAACAACCGAGTGATACCCCATGATCGCGATCTCCACATCCCGGTACCAGCACAGTACCAGTACAGTACATCACATCACCCACGCGGTCCCGGAAACAACACAATAGACGAGCGCTGTATGTACAAGTACGAGCACAGTTACACACACCATGCTACACTACACTCAAGTACCGTTAAGCATAATATTTGTAACAGTACCGTATGTACTCCATCGAAGAGAAGAGAAGAAACGAGGGACAAGACTAGACTAGAACCACGGGTTAACTTTACAGTACTCACTCGTATAAAGTTTAACTTATTGTAAGATTACAGTTTACTGCCCCGCCCACCCCCACATTGGAAAGCTGGAAGAGCTCAGTTTGGATAATAAAAGATGGAGAGAAAAAAACCTGGAATTTAACTAACTAGGTATCTATAATACGGACCAGTACCTATAATACTACCTAACTTACCTACCTAGACTAACTACCTTCCATTCGTTTCGTTTGTTCATGTCGGTTTTTTTTTGGTTTTTTTTTTGGGGGGGGGTATCATAGTAATATGATATAATACACAATTTTGGTGGTGTACTGTAGGGTGCGCTTGCTTGCTTTCTCGCCTTCTTGCCTCCTCCTCGCCCACTCGCCGGAGGGGTAGTCTATCATAGTTTATAAAAGTTAAAGTGCAATGGTCGCAGAGCTGGCATTAGCGCCTGTACCCTGCATAGGCTAGCCTACCTACCCATACCCTGCTTGATATCGGGATTTTTTTTTTACAATGGCGATGGGGGGAAGGGAGAGGAGAGAAAGAAAGGAAGGAGAGATTCGGACTGCTGCTCGAGATCTAGAGTAAATTATAGCCGTGTGTGGGTCGCCGGTTGTTCGTGTAAACTAGGAGGGTGATTTTTGCTATACTCGAGTAGTGGATTTAGTATCATAATTATCGGTTTATTTATTCGGTTGTTAGGGCTGGAGCAGGGGGAGTGTGGCTCGGAATGTATGAAGCCGAGTGTAGTGGAGTGGAGTGGAAATAAACTGTCATAAAGTCGTAATAATCACCCTTCACACCCCCACCCCCCCGTGGAGGGTAACGGGGCTAAGTTAAGAGCGGCACACCATAATAATCAACGAAATAAATATTAAAACACCACTACTGCAGCACTCTGGTATCATAGGAGACACATCTTGTGAATGGTCACGACAAAGAATGACAATATCGCAAATTTTTAGAAGGCAAAAAAGGGCTTTTTTTTTTCAGTAAAAAAACATATCCATTCCCCCCCCAACCACCAGAAATCCCCAAATCCATCCGTCCCTTTTTTATAATACCGTCCCTAAAAAATGATAAATATCTGAAACAAAAATAAAAAAAGACAGAAGGCGCAACAAAACGGTAAAAAAGAAAACTCGACCACGGTATATCAAATGCAGTGCAGTATGACAGAGGACAGACGGGACAGGCAGGCATACAGAAAAGGGAATAGAACGATAGAAAGAAAAAATGCACCCAGGAAAGGGTGCGTGCATGCAAGAATCGATGGGAGGGGGTAATCAAAGGATGAGGAGTAAAAGATTAAAAGAGAGAAGAACGAAAAAGGAAAACAGACAAGCACATGCGCAAATAAACAAACCTAGAGTTGAGAATTCAAACGACAGAACGGTAGCGGAAAATGAAATGATAAGCCCAGCCTAACTCCCGACCCAACGATTAAAACGCAAGAACCTATAATACAGTAGGAAGCAGAAGAACCCCCCAGAGAGAAAAGAAAAAGAAAAGAAAAAAGACCTCTTCGTGTCGAATTTTGAATGAAACAAAAAAACATGCGTAAAATCGTGATGTTCGTCATTTCCGCTATCATCTTCAATGACCTCCAACTATGCAAGTTCAACCCCGCCCCAACTCCGTAGTAGAACATCCTCCTGTAAACAGAAAATGAAACAAAACACAGCTAGTCCGACTTTGCCTGAGTGGGTCTCGACGGCGGCGTCGAAGGTGATGAAACCTTCCGCGACGGTGCCAGTGACATCCCCTCCTCACTTAATACGCTCAACCATCCACTTCCGACCTCGCTCTTGAGAGCCTCAACTTTACGTCTATACTCGTCCCCTTTCTGAGCCCAATCGACATTCTCACTCGGTGAAGAATGGTGGTTCGGAGGTGAGGACTCCGCGCCAGATGACGTCTCCTCTGGTGGGTGGTATATCTCTTTCGGTGCGGTCGGAGGCTTTGGCGGGGAGACCACCACCGGCCTGCTCTGTGAAGCTGATCTAACAGCCGTCGGTTTCGTATTTGATTGCATCTCTTGGCGGATCGACACATTGCTATCATCCCGGCTTAGTTCGACAACCCTCCGCCTTCCGACCCTCTTTTTGGCCCTAGCCACCTCTCCATTGCCGATCTTGATAATCTTCTCGTTGTCATGCTTATCTTTTTTCTTGGAATCAATGGGTGAGACGGTATTTACCGCAACGGTGGGCGACGGCGGTACCCTCATCACAGGAACAGCAGGGCTCTCCGCTACCCTATCCTTTAGGTTTCGTTTTTCCATCATTCCAGGCTTTTGTGAGTCTAACGAAATATCATCCGAATACCCAGGTGTTTCTCGAAACAGGTTGAAGATGGTCACACGGTAAGAAGAGTGGGTCTTGGTGAAAGGATTCGAGGCAATCCAGATCTCCGCTATGTTAGGTACACCCGTTAACCGAGCCAGTTCTGTGGGGTCAGTGAGCTTGTTTTCCCGCAAATCTAGGCGTTCCAGGGACAACAATCGCTCTACCCCCGCAATCGACGCCAACGCATTGCCACGGAGGTTAAGTGCGGTTATAGCAGGGAGTGGGTTCCGGGTCAAGGAGTGTAGAGAGTCGATCATGTTTCCAGAAAGGTTCAGAGCACGCAGATTGTAAAGAATGGAGAGACACTCGGGAATGGACTTGAAATGGTTACCCGAGAGATCGAGCGATGATAAGGAACCAGCCAACGGGGCCAGTGCAGCAGAGGAAATCGATATCAAATCATTCTCTGCCAAAGAGAGATGTCTCAAGAAGCGCCATTTCGTATTGGGGAGATTGGCTGGCAGTGTCAGGCCATGGTTAGAAGCCGGAAGAAGAGTTGAGGTTGACGACGAGTGGCTACTACCAGAGCCCGATCTCCGCATCCTGTGAGAACGAGAATGTGAATTTGTAGCATTAGAACTAGTCCTAGAGCTAGCGGGTCTTGTGGGCGAATTGCTGCGGGGTCGGTTCTTAGAGCTCGATCTTGAGGAACCAGAGGGAACCCTAGACATAGCGTGGTAATGGCCGACAGGGGCACTGCTGCTACCAATTTGACCTGTGGTTGGAGAGGGCGGAGTCGATGGCTCCCCCTCACCGCCCAGACCAGGGCTTGAGGAAGGGTAGGAAATTATCGGCGAAGATGAAGATTTAGCAGACCTCCGCCGCCTCTTGTCCATGTCGTCCAGAACGATAGCAACGATAAGTTCGGCGGGGTCTTTGATCCCACCCCGTTTCACTACCAAACTTCGTAGCCTCTCTGCCAGTTGGTCCCATCCAAAGAATTGGCGGATATCAATATCACAAATCTCCAATGCACTAATATTCTTGAACGCCAACAAAGGGACCGCGGTATCGAATGGGAACTCTTCAAACCCCTCAATCAGACGAGATTTCCTATCAGGCGCAAGCCTCAGACAGGGTATCTTAGTGAATGCTGAGTAGAGGTATTTCAAATCGGCCTCAAGAGCTGCTTTTGCCTTCTCACTTTTGACGGAAGCTGACGTCCCGAGTCCTATAGAAGACCACAATGACGACACCCCAGACATGACACTCCTAACACTAGACACAGAGTGTATCGACAAGCTATCCGATGAGTGATTCCTACGCCTAGACGTATCCCTCAAGAAGGAAACATAATTGCCTGGTGAGCTCTCCGCATGAATGTTCTCCAGACGAACGCCCATGGGTCCAACCGGGATGTTGAGCTCCTCGAACCGACTCAGGAGATAGTAGAGATGGTGGGGCGTAAGCCCCAGCTTTGCAGGCTTAAGGTGCTGTGAGGTGAACGACAAGGATGGAAGTGAAAAGGCAGCAGCCAGAGTACTGGAGGTGGAAGAGGAGCCATGGGCATACTGGAGGTTGGCGGGAGTCCTTCCGGACACGGCCGGAGCCGTGTCGCTACGACGGGGCTGTCGTCTTTGAAGCTGTAGAGCATTCGCGAGAGCCTTCTCGTGTGTACGAACGAAGTGAGCAAGGTGCTTGATGTATGTTTGACCGTCCTCAGAGTCCATTATGAATGCATGCAGGTTCGGGGAAGTTATCTCTGTTTCGAAGGAGAGCGGTTTGGGGAAAGCCTATCACGAGAGTAACTTCGAGATGATGAAAATGTCAGTGAGGCGGTCGTCCCCATAGGAAGTATGAAGCCGAGACGAGTTGATGACAAGACAACGATTTGGGAAGGGATCATAAGAAGGTTGAGCGGGAGAAAACATGAACGCAGGAGCGGTCTCAGTACTTAAAATAAGGTACTTACACTGGACGAGGCCACCGATAACGGGCTTTTTTTAAAATGAAAATCTGGGAAACTGGAAGGTAGAAATTATAATTATTTCGCACGCACACAGGAAAGGTCCAAACTGTCGGAACTCCGAAGAAAAATTCCGGCAAGATAAACAAGAGCGCCGATATTTAGGGGGTGGGGGGGTAAGGGTAATTAATCGTAGTTCGTAACAGTTCGTTATCACCAAGCGAGACTACTCGTAGGCGGACTATCGGTTCAGTCTTTTGTTTCGTTCTTTTTTTTTTTTTGATCTCCTTTCCTTTCTTGCTCTACCGTATTAATTGCTGTGGGGCTTATTTGTTTCCCTTTCCACACCGACTTTTCACGAGCAAGCACCTATCCCTAGAGTCCTCTGGGAGACGTCACAGAGGATTGAAAGATTAAAATCCGACCACTTCTGCAGCGGGCCCTGCCAAGTGTCCAATACCCTTTCCTTCAGAGTGTAGGTAGAAGAGCTGGTGGTGGGAGGGGGAGGGGGTGAAGGGGGACGGCGGGAAAAATAGATCAAGAAGATCGGAAAAGAAGGGTGATTAAGGGGAGAGGGGGAGAGGAGAATAGTAGAGACGAGGATGAAGAAGAAAAAGATTCCTTCTCTCCTAGTGGTGAGAGGGAGGGAGAGGAAGGGGTGGAGAGAGAAAGGGAGTGGTGGAAGGGACACGGGGAAACAAAAGGGTGCTTAAAGGAGGAACCTTTTGGTGTACCGGTAGAGCAAGGTTGAGAGGGAGAGGGTAAGTGTAGCACTATGGAGGTGCATGTGTGT
>Ga0307509_10000962_pt1 | contig 49310 bp, 52 predicted proteins | sample 10_EM_MG_FD_202245 | JGI IMG/M metagenome (GOLD analysis project Ga0307509, IMG submission 202245) | Populus trichocarpa ectomycorrhiza microbial communities from riparian zone in the Pacific Northwest, United States - 10_EM | ecosystem: Host-associated > Plants > Roots > Unclassified | place... | reverse complement strand
TCATCTCCCAGCGTCGAATCATCACCATCAACCGAAACTGTATTCAAGGAATACAGTACTGCCTTGTGAATAATCTGACGCAGGCGGTTGACGCCAGACCGGATATAACTATGCACAGACTATCACTCGGTATGACAGTGAAAGAATTGCCCACGATCGGTATTGGAATTATTGCCATCGTGGCCGCGCCAGCGACGCAGACAATCGCAACATTGGTAGGGCACATCATACTGTCGTCAGGAGAGTTAGACGGGACGTCCGATGCAGGAGATTTCCCTACAAAATAGGGGTTTGAGATCGTGAAGCCTCAAGTTGGGCTTTGGAGCTGAAATTCAAGACCTCCATAGGACCCCACACACGGGGGTCGGGCGTCAGAAAAAAAGGCGAAACCACGGTGGCGTCAATGTCGCTGGGCGAAAGCTAGCTACAAGCAGCATGGGCTGACGACGAGGTTGCCCGGGAAACACACTACGCCAAAAGAGGATGATTAGGAGTATCTACTCACATCTCCGAACGGCGAATCTGCTCTACTTAGCTCCTTGAAAACTTATTGAGAGGAATACAACCTTGTGGTTCACGCCGGACCGGACATAACTATGCACAGACTATCACTCGGTATGAGAGTGAAAGAATTGCCTACGATCTGTATTGGAATGATTGCCATCGTGGCGGCGCCCGCTACACGGACAATCGTAACATTCATAGGACACATCATACTGTCGTCGGGAGAACTACAAGGAACGCAGAGTCCGAAGGTCGAGATTTTCCCTACGAAATGGGGCTTTGGGATCGTGAAGGTTCAAGTTGGGCTTTGGAGCTGAAATCCATAGGACCCCACACGCAGGTGTCGGGCGTCGGAAAAAATAAGCGAAATGATGGTGGCGCAAATGTCGCCGGCTGGGCGAAAGCTAGCTGCAATCAGCATTGATTGACGACGAGGTTGCACGGAAAACACGCACCACGCCCAAAGAGGATTAGGAGTATCTACTCTCATCTCCGAACAGCGAATCAGCACCACTCAGCACCCTGAAATCTGTATGCAAGGAATACAACCTTGTGAATAATCTGACGCAGGCGGATCATGTCTACTAACGCGATGTGCACAAATACAGTAACTGGCAACGAGATTCTAAAAGTAGCGAATACCAGACGCCAAAGTAAGGGGGTACAAGGAATTGATGACTATTATACAGGGGATAGGAACACGAAAATGTAAAGAATATGAGACGTCTAGGAAGTGTGTAGCTGACACGAAAAGGTAAGAGAATACGGGACGTCTTGGAAGCGTGTAGAATTTTTGGGGTGGCGTGAAAAAAATAATCGGGAAGTGGCAAGAACGTTCAAGTTCATGTTCTGTGACGCCCTCGACGGCCTCTCCCACGTCGGGGGGCAGTGTGCGTCGGGGGTTCAGGTTTGTTGTGTGGTTCGGGGCTGGGCGCGTGGGCCGTATTCGTCGCATTTGGGGGGCGGGTATCCCGAGATCCCCCTGCTGCAATTTGCTGGGGTGGGTGGGGGTTTGTGGTATCATGAGGAACGCTCGGCGTAGGCGCAGGAGAAGTGGTGGCTGAGTGAGAAGGGGTCGGAGGAGGGGGGGTAGACTCTGCTCGAGTAAACGTCTCAGGCGCAGGGGTGGGGGACTTGGCCCGATGAATATCGCGATCTTCTGGTGGTTCTGATTCGGCAGCAGGTGTGTCTACAGTGCCGTCGTGCCCACGCCCTGGGCCACGATGCTCTCTAGTCCTGCGCGCCACAGCTCCCGATCCTGGTCGGGGCGCCACAGCCTCTTGTTCGGGAGTATTCAAGAGTTTTGCAAGCCAGGGATCCTTTTGAACCATAGCCCTCAGGACTCTAGCCCCCTCCTTCTCAGATGGCCCTGTGTCTGAATCCCGGTGTCGTGAATCCCCGGTACGTCTGCCTGGTGGATCTCCAACGGGAGAATAATCGCTCCCTGAGGTGTTCCCACACTCCGATTCACCGGTGTTCCCGTCGTCGTCCTAGATATATGATTAGATAAGATGTTGAATGAAAATAAAAGAAAACTTACTTCGTCACCTTGAATAATGTCTCCCCACGGCGATCAGGGGTGTGAACCTGTCCCGGCAGCACCCGATCATCGTCGTGGTGACTGTGATCGACATTGTCTTCGTCTTGGCTGCCGCTGCCGTCGGTGAGACTCTTGTTGTTGTTGTTGTCATCGTCCCCGGCTCCGCTGTCATCCCACTGCCCCCACCGGTCCGAGGCCTTACGATGGAAAAATGGATGTCTACCGGAAACTGGCGCCGGGGTTTCGGCTCGGCCCTCTCCCTGATCCTGGCGTGACTCCAGCACCAGGAGATCAAGAGGATTGTTGCCAGTGTTAGCGAGCAGCCACACCCGGATGTCATCATGGTTATATAAAAATATGAGCTCCGAGAGGGCGAGGGGGTCGGTCGGTCGCCGGCGTAACGCGCTGGCTCCTTGCCCAGTTGCTCCAATGATATATTGGCGATATTGGATGGGGTCCTCCACATGTTATCGCTTGAGCACGCCGAGTAGGGATTGCAAGTTCGGCGATGCTAAGACTCCTCACGCAATCCCTCCGCCCGAGTCTTCGTCATACCAGGGGTAGTGCAAGAAGCGGTGCCCGGCTTTCGTTGCGCCTGTTCGTTGAATAATGTGGATCCTGATCGGCCTTTGGCAGTACAGAGAGGCCCAATCATATTGGGCCACTGGAAAAACTGTGAGTACTAGTCGTAGAATCGCATAATGTGAATGGGGGTGAACACTTACTCTGAACATCACAGACTTCTGCATCTAGTGGATCCTCTGCCCGTTCCGCATTGAGACGATCGTTCGTCGCCTGAAGCTTCTTGGCTGTGTCCCTAACCAATACTCTTATTTGACGTTTGACTTCATCGACGTCTTCGGGGCGGTGGTTTGTTGTCATTAATTTAATTCGGCCTTTGACAGGCGCGAGGGAGCGTGCGAAACTGAGTACCGAGTCTATTTGGGTGTCAGTCAGACTCGTAGGGTTCGACCCGAGCACCGTAATGTATGCTTTGACTTGTTCGCGCCATCCCTGGTACACAGCTGTAAGCTCGCGAGCATTCAAGAACCCACACCAGCTTTTAGGGTAGGATATCTCCCCATAGCGCCCTCTGATTCCAGCTGTAGTTAGGTCGCAAATTTCTGACATATGCATAGTATGTTTGACCCTCACCTTGAATCCTCCACGGCTGGCTCAAAGGGTGGTCTTGTACTGGACGTCAATGAACGACTATTGAAGTTAAAAAGTTAGATCATATCTGTACGTTCTGGAATGTGTGATCATGCTAAACAGAGAAGATTTCTTACGTCCTTGACGCCTCCCTGGCAATGGCAGCTGCACGAGGATGGCTTTTTCGGCGTTTTGCGCTGGTGGCGTCAACCCCCGGGGGCTGGATTGTTTGGTGTCTGGGAATAACAGAAACGTTAAGGTAATGCGCTCTTAAATTGATGAAGAGATAGTCCTTACTTTGACCTTTGCCCCGAGGCATGCGTTTTTCTCAATGGAGCCATTTGATATACGGAAGAGGGGAGAAGATGTGTGGAAGTGAACGCTAGACGGATGGTGTAGAGGGGAAGGATGGGCGGTAGGTGGCCTTGTTATACTGCGCGTAGACAACAACATGTGCGGCGCTTTGGGCGTGTCGGACTGTCGGAATTTCGCCAGGCGTTTGTGTGTGTGAGGTTCGTTCTCTGATAGCCCTATGGGGTACGATGTGGTGTGTCGTCAATCGGCATGATCCCCCCCCCTGACGATCACACAAGGGTTTGAACCGCGATAAGAGCCGCATCGTCAATGGCAGAAGTCTTGGCGCACAAAAGTCGACTGTTTACCGGAACATCAACATTCTGCACGTATACGGGACGGGAACAAGATCTAGAAAGAACGAGACTAAACATCGCTTTGAGCTACACACACCATGATCAAACGAAAAAAAGGAAAGGAAACAATCAATGACCCTTTGAAATGACAGTCCAGACAACTAATCCACGGCTTATCTAGGTAGACATCGCCGATAGTCGGCGCGCCATCGAATCCATCAGTTCTCCTGTCAAGTTCTCCTGACCAGCACCCGTACGCACTCTCTTAGACTTAGGGTCCTCTGTGCTCTCGGCGTCGAAACCAGCACGACGTTTCCGCGTCTCCTCGGATCTCCGATACTCCTTGATAAGGTAATTCAAGCGGCGTTTTTCGGGCGTATCCTCCATGCGATAATCCTCATCGAACTGTATGCCGTGCATGGGGTCATCTTCGCCTTGAGCCGGGCGATGGAGGACGTTTAATGGTAGCTGTCGATTCTGCTCGCTCAACGATTTGGCAAGAAGGGGGATACGATTCGCCGGCCATTTAGCGTGTCCTACAGGCGGACGTGGCAATATTGTAAAGAGGATCTCACTTCCATGCGCAGAGTCTGAGAGGCCCGAGGACGACTCGGATAAATGAGAGGTATCATCCTCACGCGCGTCGACCGTATCACTACCCTCCCGATCAGCAGGTCTGTCGTCGAATAATTCTCGGGAATGCATCTGGCCTATACGTTGTGCCGGATCATGGGCCCAGTTTCGGACGTCATTTTGATTGAGATAGTCGACTCTCCTCAGCGCCGGGGTGTCTTGCCGCTCTGAACCCCGATCACGGTAACAGTACACCATGAGATCCAGCGGGTCGTCGAGCACGGGATTTGAAAGGAGCCAAGCTCTTACGGTTTCATCGCTGTCGATGAAGACATAATCCATGCTATCCAACTCTCGCATAGGAGACCTACGTAACCTTCTACGCCCTTCGCCTGTAGCGCCAAGTATGTAGCGGATTCGGTGGTGAGGTACGGATCTGTAAATCATAGCTGACATTCCACGGATGTCATAGGAATCCAACTCGGCGAACACTACCCCATTGACATGAGGGGGACGCCAATGGAGTAAGTTATAGTTTGGGGCGACGTTTACCTTATTCCTTTCAAACTGGGATAGTGCCAGACCACGTCGCGACGGCAGGACATAAACGATACGCACGGCGCGCGGACGCCCAAGTAGAGCGCTCCAATCTGTATCTCATAAGTCAGTAAGTAAAAACCTGAAACAGGCTGATGATTTAGGAAGTGACTAACCTGTGGGCCTACAGTTGGGTGCCGGGCGAAAACCCCGGGCAACAGGTTGGTTTTGGATTGCCGCGGGGCCATTATACGGTGGATCAGGTAACATTTGCACCGGAGGAGGGTCATTATCCGGTGAACTTGAATCAAGTACCATTTGTCGGTGCGCAGGATCATTACCAGGTTGAACAGGTACATCCGGACCCGCCGCACTAACATCACCCGGGGGAGCCTGTCCGAGTTGTCGGGCAGCAGGGACGTTGACTTGTGCAGCAGGTGCGTTTGGACCAGCCGCACCTGGGGGAGCCTGTCCGAGTTGTCCGGCAGCCGCAACGTTTGGACCCGCCACACCCAGAGGAGCCTGTCCAAGTTGTCCAGCAGCAGGGACGTTGACTTCTGTAGCAGGTACGTTTGGACCACCCGCACCTGGGGGAACCTGTCCGAGTTGTCCGGCAGCACCGACGTTTGGACCAGCCGCACCTGGGGGAGCCTGTCCGAGTTGACCGGCAGCCGCAACGTTTGGACCAGCCGCACCCCGGGGAGCCTGTCCGAGTTGTCCGCCAGCAGCGACGTTTATACCAGCCGCACCCGGGGGAGCCTGTCCGAGTTGTCCAGCGGCAGCGATGTTAACCTGTGCAGCCGGTACGTTTGGACCTGCCTCACCCGGAGCAACCTGTTTGAGTTGTCGGGCAGCAGGGACGTTGACTTGTGCAGAAGCTATGTTTGAACCAGCTGCACCCGGAGGAGCCTGTCCGACTTGTCCGCCTCCGGGGACGTTGGCTCGGGGAGGATTTGGAGGAAGTTGACCTGGGTTCCCTATAGTCGTCGCAGCCCCCCACTGATTTGGGGCCCCTGGCGGTAGTAACGATGCGTGCACGACGACCGGCCCAGGGGGGATTGCGGGATTTGCCACTACCATTTTGCCTTTGTTATTTGTGTCATTCAACCTCCGGCAACTGTCCTTAACCAGTTCCACGACGGCCTCCTCGATATCCTCTAGACGATGCATATCATTGGCTGCCTCTGCGGAGACGATGAGATCGCAGGCAGGACGCAAGGTCCTCATGCCTGTGCATATTGGCAGGAAGTCGGCGTCAGCGAAATTTCTGGCCGTTCGCCCTGCTGGCGCAAAGCCCCTTGCTATCATCTGATCCTTTGGACAGTTCCGCCACTCTATGTACATTTTCTTTTGAGCCTGGACTTGTGTGAAGCCCATGTTTAGCTTATGATCGCTAATCGCTCGACCGCCCGGGTTGGTGCGATGCATGCTGATTGCCCCTTGAAGCGAACTAGGCGGGAGTTGATCTTTCTGTCCCGGCGCAAGGACTCCGGCATTTTGCATGAATACGTACCGCATGTTGATATTTTGCGCCATGTCCGTTGAGGGTTTGTTTATATTGATCGTTGATTTGGAGATTCTAGTCTTGTGAATATAGAGGATGTTGTGGATGTTGTGGATGTTGTGGATGTTGGATTATCCTTGGTATGAACTTGCTACTGTCGTGATCAACCCACATTATATATTCAACTCTCAGACATTCAAGATGGTTGGAAAGAATCATGAATTGTTTGAATTGTTTTCAAGAATTAAGATGCATCAAGAACTGACACCTCGGGCGTCCATTAGTGTTTCAGTCGGTTCCTGTGAACGCAAGATGATAACCAGCTGATACCACATGACGTCGCGACACACAACGCTAAACCTGTTCGATGGCTGGTGATAGATCAGTGTGCACAGCGCTATTACCAGCATCTCCAGTCATCCGCACGCGTTATCATCGAGCCAACGACAACATCACACTACTATCACCCACACTGGACTCCCGAAATCGGCAGCACCAAATTCCATTATGCCGGTCAAATGTTCATTTTGTCGCAAAAGATACGAGCGTGCAGGCGCATACAAGACACACTTGCGAAGTGCGCAGGCAAATCTCGATATCGTACTCTCATCCACAATACGGAATGCACCTGCGGATGTCCATACCGACCGGGGGACGGACCTATCTGACGCCAACGAACCCATCCAACACTCCGATTCAGACTACGAATCAGATCCTGCCGGAGATACAGCCGGGAGCGAGCACGACGCACCTGATGATACGCTTAGGCGGGAACCCGAAACAGAAGTACTCGAGGACAACACGTACCCAGTCGCTGCGGAACAGGATGATTATCCGGCTGCCGGGGAAGCCATTGGAGAGGTTAAAGAGTATAAGCAAGAATGCAGAGATTTGTGCGAGAACCCATGGGCTCCCATTGCTTCTGCAGAAGGTTTCAAACTTGCATCTTGGTTCATTGAGAGGAAAGTCTCAAAGACGCGGATTAACGATTACTTTTCGAATGGCATCGCAAACTCGACATCCGTCGGCTTTACCTCTATGCATACGTTGGAGAATCTTCTCCGACACTTGGATCCGTATAGCCCGTATCTGCAATGGTTGGATGGACATGTGGAGGAAGGTCAGAGAACATTACCATTCTTCTATCGGAATGTCCTAGATTGGGTGAGATATCTTCTTCGCCAGATAGCCTATCGTGATGACTTGGTCCATGCGCCACGCCGTGAATATGACCAGAGCGGACAGAGAATTTATGCAGAAATGCATACGGCTGACTGGTGGTGGGACGTCCAAGTACTGCCGCGTAGTCTCTTTTATGTGAAAGCATACTAATAGATCACAGGAAACACTCCGGAAGGGGCCACTGTGGTTCCAATCATTGGGATGTCAGATCAGACGAATCTCACCAACTTCTCCGGAGACAAGAAAGCATGGCCGGTTTATATGACGATCGGAAATGTTCCGTCGACAATACGTAACAGACCTGGATCAATGGCGATTCTGCTTCTTGGGCTATTGCCCATTCCGGCCAAGCTCGCAAAGTCCTCTAGGGCCGACAAACTCCAGAGACTGATAAATGCTGACACAGTCCGCGGCGTATTCAAACTCATTTTTGCGCCATTGAACGGTGCGGCGCGGGAGGGCGCCCCTATTGATTATGCTGACGGCAAGATCTGGAGATGCTTCCTGATAATGTCAGGGTGGATTGCGGACCATATGGAAAACGTTACCCTACACGGGATCAAATCCAACGCCTGTCCTAAATGTGAGGTGCATCCAGAAGAATTAGGAAGCCGAGCCGGCCACCACCGTGCTAGAGATTACGCAAGATACGAACGCTACGAACACGAAAACCCGTTCCTAGATTCTGAGACCCACGACGCTGCTCACGCTCGCTACACGAATGAAACTCATGGTATCAGGAGGGGGCAAAACGTTTTTCAAGGACTCGTGAGAGTTTTGATGCCTGATCTGCACAAGCCGGATATGCTCAATACAATATATCTAGGACTCTTCAAGCATCTAAGGGACTGGATTCAGGGATTTCTCAAAAAACATGCGCGACAGCAGGCCTTCGACGACGCCTGGAAAGCTTTGCCCACTTACCCGGGATTCTTTGTCCCCAAAAAGGCCTACAGGGAAGTTACGCAGTGGCATGGAAAAGAGATGAGGAAACTCGGGTGTTGTTTGTTGGGAGTTCTCACTGTGGCGTTGAGACAGCCTGATAGTACGCAGGTGCAACCCTTCAGACGTGCGCTCACTTGTGTCAGGTCACTGCTTGACTTCACCATGATGGCTCAATACCGAAGTCAAACACCCGAGACTATATCTTATATGGAAGAATATGCGACGCAGTTCCACGAGACGAAGGACATCTTCTTGGAGTTTCGCATATCCAAACGGACGCAAGAGAAGGCTGATGAGTTGCGCAAGGGGATGCGTCGTCAGAGAGCCCAGATGAGGGAGCGAGTGCCCCCATCCCAACGGCGCCGGATCCGTGACGACGATCGTGAAGAAGAGAACGACCAAGGTATGGAATTGATACATTCCGAATCTAATATCAACTTTGTTAAGATTCCTCTAATAAGTCACTTTCGCGATCACATCTACATGTTTGGCAATATTCCCAAGTATTCTACCGAGTATGGAAAGCTCGCACATAAGGAGCAAATCAAGGATGGATGGCGACGCACAAATGAAATCGACGCAGCACGACAGATACTAAGCAGCTACAGTCGACAACATGCAATCCACATGAGAATTTTGAACTTGGAATTCCTTCAACGTGCAGGAGCTGATTTACCAACTGAGGTAGTAGAACATTTAGAGAAGACGAGGCCCGCGCCAACCCCACCAGCCCATCGGAGGATGCTGAATGGACTTCGTGATAATATCCACGACGTCGTTGATTTGGGCAGAGCATGCGATATATCCCCGGAGACAATTTGTCCGGAATTGATACGATATAGCCGACTGAGCCTGCCTCCCGACCGCCGACTGCCGGAAAATCCAGCAATACTTCGAACTTTGCCGGTGGAACTACTGACGCAACTGGAGATCCTGGTCCTTGCATACCTGGAGTCAGGTGTTTACGATATACAGAGGGCCCGATGCACGGGTGCTCAACTCTTCCGTAACCAGACCAGTCGGAACGATTGCGTTTGGATACAGGCTGGTGGGGAGAATATGTATGGTGCGCTCAGGGGTCATGTCCCGGCAAGGCTCATAGCTCTGTTCAAAATCCGGTCGGGCTATATGTAGCACGATACGGCCAATCACCTCGCCGGGGTTCAATTCATGAGCCTGGTAGACTGCGGACGACTGTCCGACGTACACGGTCTGGTAACTGTTCAGCTCAGAGACGTTACCCGAGAGCTCACCATTGTGGATATCGGGACGATCATAGGCCTGGCGCATCTGATACCGGAGACAGAGTGGCGCTGGCTTGTCCACAGTCAGATCGATTTACGCACGTTTAACGATATCTATTAGGATTACAGAGGGGGCTTGTATAATAAAATGAACTCGGGGAGCGACCTAGCCTAGATGACGGCTACATCGCTCCCCGACGGAGATGTCGCGTCACGATCATGACTAGACGATAAACGTGTATAATAGACCAGTATATAGTAGAGATATAGACATAGAGGAATAGAAACATCTAGAAACAAACTAATTATGCACGATAGTAGTAGTAGTAGGAGGCACACCGGCAGGAATGACTAGGGTGATATCAGCGGCAAGTTGTTATGAGCACGCCTGGATTCAGAAGGAAAAGGGGGTACCTTGGCGAGGCGTCCGGAGGCTGCGGAGATGCGAGGCAGGAAAAGAGACGTCAGGACGTGAGATAAGGGGGGGGAGAAGAGCAGGAGATGTGGGGTGGCGGCGGGATGTGAGTAAGGTCCGACGTCACGTCAGGACGCAATCGGCGTTGGGAATAGCGTCCAGACGCTGGTGATACAGAAGATAGAAAAACGACGTCGGATGCGTCCGGACGCGGCGCCCGCGCCTCAGACGCAGGATTAAATTTTGTTCATGAACGCAATCATCGCCTTCGACTTGTCTACGCTACCTCGACTTCTACACCACTCATCTCTTTCTCCCTTGCTCCCAGCACCCCGTGCCCTACCCATCGCTTGCTTCACTCGCTCGGGGCCTAACCACCTTTCCCCAGGCGAAGCTGCCAGGTCTTTCGACACGATTCTTCTCCCGTTCAAGGATTGCCCCGGACTGGCAACCGACGAGGTAGGCAGGGCGCTGGCCCGTTCTTCACCATCATCGGCCCCCGGTCCAGACATGACCCCCAATTCCGTGTGGAAAAGAATACATTGGGTGGCTCCGTACCTGATCCACTACCTTCTCGCCCCGCTGGTTGCCCTTGGCGTCCACCCCCCCACCCTTACAAAGACTATTGGCATTGTGCTCGATAAGCCTGGGAAACTATCCTTCTACTCCCCCTCCTCTTTCCCCATCATAGTTCTACTCCAAACGTTCTCAAAAATTCTTGAAAGGATCATGAACTCAAGACTCTCGTGTGTGGCCCGGCTGGTGAGCCTGTTAAACCTCCACCAATGGGGGTCGCTGGCTCGCCTTTCCGCCTTGTATGCGACCGCCACACTGACCCACGAAGTAAGGACCCTCCAGATGGCCGGGAGGAAAGTGACCACGCTTTTCCTCGACATGAAAGGGGGTTTCAACAACATTAATCCATCCACCCTGTGCGGCATGTTCAACGCGCAGGGTGTCAACCTGTACCTTGTTTCCTGGACCAAGTCCTTCCTGTTCAGCAGGACATGCCAGTTACTCTACCAAGATTCACTGAAGGTCTTCGCTCCGGTCTCGGTGGGAACCCCCCAGGGGTCCCCGGTCTCCCCACTCCTGTTTGTTATCTAGGTCCCCCGGCTACACTGCGAGATTCCCCATGGTCTCACTCTCTCCTTTGTCGACGACTTTCGTCTGATGGTCTCGTCGTCCTCCTACCGAAGGAACATCCAGCTCCTGCAGAGATACTACACGGCGCTGAAGGCCCAAGGGGCCCAGCTAGGTGTCAGCTTCTCCATCCCTGAAACGGAACTGGTCCACTTGCGGAAAAAATGCGACAGAGCTCCAGTTTCCCATTCTCCGATCCATCTTGATGGCTCAATCCCTCCCCCCAACGACGAGGTCCCCTGGCTGGGCCACTGGTTCACCCCCTCGATCTCCACGACCCCTCCCTTCACTAAAAGCCCAGCCAAGGCCCAGGCCGCCTTCGTGACCATTAAGCAGCTCTCCCCCCGGGGATGGGTCTGCCCCCGTTTCTGTGCCACCAGTTGGTCTCCTCACTTCTCTTCTCCATCCTCAGCTACGGTGCGGATACCTTCAAACCTACCGCGCATATGGAGAGAAGACTCTCTGCCTTCTGGCACAAGGTCCAAAGGTGGACCACAAACTGCTTCTCTTGTACACCCACTGACATCCTGGCTGTCGAAGCCTGCCTCCCTCTACTCAGTCTCCTCCTCGCATACAAATACCGCCTGGCTTGCCTTAGGGTGCTAGGCTCCCCCTCGGTGATCAACCCGGCCACCGCCAGACTGCCTCCCTCTGGGCAAACATTGTCGTTATACCGCCATACTCCCGACCACAGGATCCTCTCCCTTGCCATGGCTCCAGCCGAGGCCGCCCTCCAAGAACAGGGCCCACCTCCGACTGGATGCCCTTCCCCACTCTATGCTCTTCATCCTTGGCCCTGATGGCCTCGCCCCCCTCCCAGTCACCTCCTAGCACCTGCTCCATGTGTCCTACCCTGCCCCCCCCCCCCAGCCCGCACATACCCCCAGCTCAAGCTCCTCTGCAGGAACCTCCTCATGAAAGAATGAGAGGATGCTGTGCCAGACCCTGCCAGATACAAATACCGTCCCTTGCTAAAGCCCCACCCGTTTATGGGCCTGTCCAAGTTCGACGCGGGTCGCTTGCACCGAATGAGATCTGGCAAAAGCTACCTCTGTGCGAACCCGTCCTGGGACGAAGCTGCCCCGACTCCCTGTTCCAGCTGCAATAAGGCCCCAGAAACCTTCGAGCATGCCATCCTCCACTGCCCAGCCATGAGGCCTGCCAGGACCCACCACCTTCAGGGGGTCACGGACATTGGCCCTGACGCTCCAGTCTGGTCCTCAGCCACCCACATGGGCGCCCTCACCCGCTTCGTTAGGTCCACGGCCACAGCCTTCCCCCGCCCCGCATGTTTTCCCTCCCGTCTTCCTCCGCTGATTCCCTTTCTTCCCGCTTGTCTAATGTTGTTTCCTTTGGGTACTTTTTGTCGTCTCAGGAAAGCTAGGTTTACGTATTTTTTGGTTTCTACACTGTCGGCGGGTTTAAGAAGGGTTTCCTTTGATTTACTTGGGTTAATTTCGTGCCCGTATGTGGGCCTGGGACCGGTACGGATCCCAGTTGAAGAGAGATATGCCGGATATTTCCTTTGTTAGTTTGTTTTGGATTTTGGGTTTTGTTTTCGCCATAGCTAGCACTCCATGCGATTTCTTGTACTCAACAACGAATATATGATATCAAAATATAAAAAGAGTAAAAAAAATCCTCCTCTACCATGTGATCTACACATAGAGTTCGGATATATGGTCATCATATGAAGCTGTATACCTCACTTTTAAATATATTAGTTGATCTATTTCTACTAGGGTAATAGACTGCGTGAGAAACACAGAAATCAGGAGAAGTACTGGTGCATATGTATGCACGATGTAGGATAGTAAAGCAAATTCCACACAGACCGCAATCTCCTAGTCGAGTAAGCAACAATTGACCATCACATTATCGTTGACCAATGCGCACTACATGGAGCTTGCCCAAGAGTCTAAAGCGGCCAGATGCGTATAGAGCTTTATGGACGTCATATTAAAGGTTAGTGGAGGAGCCAAACCAAAGGCACCAATCACCATTTTCGCTGATAACCTGGGGAGCATAGCATTAGCCAAAAGTCCCTTGTTCGACAGTCGCACAACACATATTAGCATACAACAATACTTTATTCAAGAAAAGGTTGAAAAGTCGGAAGTTCAATGTGAATACTTACCAACTAGTGATATGTTGGCAGATCTATTGATCAAAGTGGTACTACATAAGAAGGTTAACAGATTTCGGCGGGATATGCCAATATACGAAGCATAGAATAGTAGAGAAGCAGTTGGAGAATATTGTCTTTGTTTGTTTTGTTTTTTTATTTGAACATCTAATAAAGTTGATTGTTGCTATTCCTACCTCCGATTATATATTAGCTTTTGTTTTCCTATTTATCAACTTGAATCACATACATCAGGAATGTGGATTCACAGAGTGGAACTGTTGGAATTTCACTGCTCACCACATTCAGATTCATTGACGGAAAGCTACGACTACAAAGACGAGCATCGATCGAAAGGCTACTAGAACGAACTCGCTCCTGACTACCATTGTCTGATACCGACTGCACTATTGTTAGCTTCATACAGATCACGCACAACCCTGCATACCTAGTTGATCACAGAACAACAATCATGAAACACCTTAAGTCAAAGATGCAACAACACCCAAACACAATCATCATGACAACCAGCACAACGCCTGTGATATTAAGAAAACACAACATCCCTAGGTCTATCATGATACCTACAGCAACGTGCCTTCCCCTACCCTCGCCAAACTAGATTCCACCTTGGTTATGAGTCGGAGGACATTCAGCAAAGATGGGTAGTGCAGGAAATCTGAGGACAGAATCGGCATATGCACGTCATACATCCAAAAGGGAGATTGTACTTTGAGGAGAATAAAAAGACTCTTGTTTTCCCTTTGTTTGTTGTTTTGATCATCCATCAGACATTTGCTTTTCTCTTGACTCTATCTTCTGTACACAGTGTATCAGTCTCTCATTTCTCTATTCTTTATTGGATCTGTTTTCTTATCAGCTTACTTGTTCGTATTGATAAAAGTCTTTGGTTTTCCCACCGTCAGTGATCCAATCCGCTGTCCACTAAACGATTTTGTTCAAAACTGCAGGACTAGTATTTTCCAGAATGAAGGACTTAATATTATGGGAAGATGTAGCCAGGAGGAGGAGAACATCTTAAACTATACCTTTTTCTTCTAATGATTGCCAACAGATATTGTTATTGGATTTTTTGGAATATTTATGCCTCCACTTATTGCTGTCCAGATTGCCTAATACATGCCGGTCACCTCTTCCCCATAACTGGTAACCTTCCTGCTTGCGAGACCTACTTCAAATGCTGCTTACAAGTTGGTTATGATGAACATTGGCACGAAGGTCGCATATCTACGGCACTTACTAAAACCCCGCGGTTAGATCAGGAGAGTTTTGTTTTGCAAAGGGGTATTAAAAATAAGGCTATGTCGGGCAGAGAGTGGATTGGGATTCTTGTTCTTTCTATGTCTACGGATGTGGCCTATATATACACGAACTCAACTTATACAGGAACATCTCGTCCACAACACTCTCAACCTTTTCCTCCTCCGTGACTCCATCCACCCAGCTCCTGAGAAGTTTCTTGAAACTTCTCCTCCGTAATTCCATCCCTTGAGTTTCGTCCTCTTACACTATTCCTCCTGTCTCCTGCAATCCTTTGCTGTCCTAATCCCGTTTCCCGTTTCCTATCTCTCATCGTGCGACTCATATTTGTTCCATCTCCCCATTAACCTTCATGACTAACCTCTAGTATGCCCTTAGTGCGAAATCCTAAAACTTCCCAAGCGTTGCCCCTTTAACTAACGTATCAACCAAACAACACTAACACTTCTGATACCATACTAGATAATCGTGCAACTGCTATCAAACCCAATTCCTCTCTGCCATGTCTCATCAGCGTCACACCTATCCCCTGGGTATGGAACCTTCGTGAATTTCAACAAGAGGTACGGAATATGGGAGTTGAAGCGATGATTTGTTTGCGCACGGGATTAGGTGCAGCGGCGATGTTTTGGGAAGATGCAGGAAGTCGCACTAGGGGTGCTGAGGATTTGGTACTAAGGTTAGCTAAGAGATGGAATAAACAAGTGTCACACTACGATGGTAGGGAAACAGGCGAAGGTATCAGTAATGTTCAGGAATGAAATAGTTAGGAAAACTCTGTAAGTAAACGAAACAAAGGCAAGAGATTATGGAACGAATTGTGTTGGAAGTTTGAGAGTGTGTCTAGGAAAGAATGAGGAGAGGATGGAACAAAGGGGACTTGGACCAAGATGATGAAAGAGTTTCCTGTAGTTAGCTTTTGTGTATATATAGGACACCGCTGGCGGTACAGAAAGAACAAGAATCCCAAGGTACTCTCGACTGGTAGTCCAAATCTTTTGAGGTTAACCCCTGATAGCCACTATGCGGGGTCACGATCAACCGACTTGATTCCCGTGGGGGGGCGGCATCATGCAACTTACCAGGGGGAGGGAAGGGGCACGCCAAACAGGTATGAGGTGAATGAGCAGGCGGGCTTTTGTGGAACATGGAAAGATGATGTCTAAAACTCGGACCGTGATTTTTGTCATCAAAGTTGCCGCCGGTGAGCTAGAAGATCCAGTCAGTCAGAGTAACTACACGTGAAGGACAGGTGGGGACCCGCAGGGGCCTCAGACGGGAGCTTTTCCCTAGTGACTCGCCTCTTGCCCTACGACATGAGACACATACCCGGGACAGCAGTCCGGTGGGTGCCTACAGGCGGCAGGGCTGCCGGGACCCATAAGGTCACTGAGTAGTGCATTCTCTGTCAAATATGGGAAGCGAGGTTCGCAAGGAAGTGGCTGATAGACTAAGTGAATTGACTCGGAACCTAGACACGTTCGAGGTAGGATATGGAACCTAGGTTTTAGAGCCCGAACTTCGATCACTTCCTCATCTGGCTAAAAATCAAACAAACGTTAGAGGCAGATGTTTAAGTAAAAGACAAATACCACATCCTGATCCTTCTTCAATCACCGCACCCATCTCTGAGCTTCCCGCATTCCCTTGTTGATCGTTACGCTCTCGTAATAATAATGAAAAGACATACCGGATAAAATCAATGCTTGAAAATTCTCCCGTACCTAGTGATGGACACGATCAGGTCATGATTGAGTTTTGCCCGACTGTAGTCTACTCGATCAGTCTCGATCGCGGAAGTCCCTCGATCAGATCATGATCGAGCAGAACATCACTGATCTGATCGATGTGCTCGATCATAGGTACTGCTCGATCATGCTCGACCATCATCGAGCTTACTAGAGCATCTTGAATCATGGCTGATCACTCTACTCATCTCTTGATGTAGGTGTTCCCCCGGACCAGAGATAAGAAGCTTGATTTTCTAAGAAAGCGGAGAGCGTGCTATTTATGCTTCGCAACAAGAACACATATCCACTTCAAGAAAACAAAAGAAAACAAGAAAAATCTAATGCGCATAGAGCTACATCTATGATTGACTGATTGAGCAGCGAAATAAATGAAAAATCCAAAACAAATGAATTGAGCTTAAACTCTGACGGCATTGAAGTGAAACTAGTATGAACTAGGAAGTACTGTCGTACTCAAGAGGAATAGAGAGTACCTATCCGAAAGTATAATTTCAACAATGCGCAGCTCAGAAATGGAGGAAGTAAAGGAGAGACTAAGGAAGTAAACAAGAGTAAAAGAAACTACTCCTGTACGGCGGATGAACCAAGTCCAACATCATCTTAGTGATTGTGTGATACTTTGAACTTATACAAAAGGAGTCTACCGGCAGACTAGATACCAATTCTTTCCGCCAGACTTTCTTTACGCTGTTAGTTCTTTCACTGTCATCCTTTACTATTCTACTCGCGGCGAGAATAAGTCCTGAGACAACGGATGCTACTATAATCCGCCACAACCCCCAACCATCGCAATACCACAATCGCTTAAGCCGATACAATAGTCAAAATGAAAGATCCTACCGAATATTTGGCTCCTCAAGAGAGGGAGGGACTCTAATATGGAGGCATTTGGTACTATGGACATTACAGTTGCGGTCACCATTGTAATAGTTACTGTCATGGTTGAATTTGGGGGGTTGTGGTTGCGCCCGTTGTCTCAGGACTTATTCTCGGCACGAGTAGTTAAATAAATATTATTGAATCACTGAAAATGGATCACACTCGAGTATACTCGATGATAATCGACTAACTTATGCTCGGCTATGCTCGAGCGGTAGCCATGATCGATCACTCGATCGGGGTCCCCCGTTTCATGGATCATTCAATCATGGGGTCCCCCCGATCAGATCATGATCAAGCATGCCCCCCATTATATGTTCAATCATGATCGTTTCCATCACTACCCGTACCCAACCCCCCCGTTCCGCCCGCATGTCTCCTGAACTCTCACTCCCGTAACAAAGACAAGCACATCCGCCCAACATTCTCGGGTTCTTTTTCTTCGTCAAGTACCTTATGTAAACCTATGTGGTAAAGACCTCTCATTTACAGTAAGCATTGCTCTTGAGTAATAGCTTAGTAAGGGAGAGAACCGCTGTATTGCTGGCAAATGGCTATACATATCAGCTGAATATGGAATCGAGCGTTATACCTGAATATAATGAACAGAAAGGCTAGGGATGGGAGTCGCGGTAATAGCTAACATCCCTCAGTGATCCGTAATGGCAGGGTAGTCGCGATAGCTTCAGCCCGCTTGGAAACCATTGGGTAAACCCTGTTGAAAGTAGAGTAGAATTTAAATACAAGCGGTGGCATCTTCTATTCGCCCATTTCACAATATATCCAGTCAAGTGCGCCGAGCCACTTACTTTGGACATTCAGGAAGACAACAAGTGCAGCACGTTCATCGTCTCCAAATTCCGTAAATCTGACATTAATAGCATTGGTCCAAGTAGCGTCATTGCCATCGGTGTTGTTGCCTACCTTGGCGTAGAGGTGGCCAACACAATCCAGTACATTCTCGGCAGCAAGCTTGCGCTCTTGCACTTCCTTATTGAGGGCCTTAGTGAATTCGGGCCGCTGTGCCAATATGTCTAGTCCATCTTGTATCCCGGCAGTTGCAGGGACCTTTTCCTCCAATTTGGCAAGGAAGACCATGCGTTCTGGAATACGGAATTAGTAACTCAATAGACACAAATTGACCTTTCATACCTAGTACTCCGAGGAGATTATACTTTCCCTCCAACTTCATCCTTGCAGTTTTTTCTGCCAAAGCTGCATCCTTTTGAAAAATTAGCAAAGCTGTGAGGTGGTAGGAGTATAGGTTATCTTACAAGGAGGTCGACACGATGAGTAATTAATTGCTCAATTTTCTCCCAATGATCGAGCTTCTTCGCCTCACAGTGTTTAAAGAATTTAGCCCATTGTCTCGAATGGCAGGCAACTCGCTTCTCCTTGTGGCGTATTATTCTGGCATGCTCCTTGTCATGGCGCTTGAGCGTCTTAGCCTGCCTAGCATCAAAGTATTTTTCTAACGCATTATACCGTTTCTCGAAGCGTCTGAAGTACTTGGCTTCAAGTTTATCATAAGCTGAGCTGTTTGCGAACGTTGTGGCAGGAGCTCTGCAGCTCGGCTATTGCACAATATCAGCTACCAACTGAAAACAATGATCAAGAGTAGTACGGACAGTATGCATGAGAGGACGAAATCTGGCTGTACGGATTGCTGCCATAAGGCTAGTGGATAACTGTGAAAACCCACTCATTAGTGAGAATTGTGATCACACAATATATTTTATAGAGTGGTGGTTTTTTGAAGCGTGTGTAGTAGAGAGGAGGACTGCACCAGAGTGTGCAAGTATCATTAAGTGCTGGTCATATACCAAGACTGGAGTTACCCCCCATCGGTGCGATAAATAACCCTGGCCGCGGAATTCATAGTGGGACCGTGGCTAGGTTCCCAGCAGGCCAGAATGGATAACATTTTGTTCTGGCTTTCAGGGCTCTTGGCAGTCACCTGATCAGGCCCTAGAAGGGCCCCCCACCTTGAAAACATTTCTCAGGCATTCCCGTTAACCTGGCCACTGACTTCCTGGAGGGTGCCGTCGTGCTCGCCTCTTGGGGAGATGCAACCAATTATGAATACCCCCAATCCATGCGCTTACATCACTGCCCGGGCGAGTGCTTTAGCCCTACAAATTCCCATACAATCCACACCCGTTCCTCGAATCCTTTGCTCATACGCTGCTGCGCAAACTTGATCGTTCTTGACTTTCGAGCTTTACTATTCCTGGTAGTAGCCATAATGTTTCTTCAAGGTGTTTAAATGTGACAAAATTCAGAGTGGATATATGCCCAATTCGAATGCGGAACGTGTAGAAGAAGATGAGATAAGTATATTAAAGACAGATGTGTAATTCAGTGACCTAGCCCTCCAAAAAACGTCCCCTGTATAAATACAAGAACTATTGCACTACATTGATAAGTCTTCAAAACATTCGCACGCCATCTCCAGCAGTTATCACACAATCCCTATTCCCCTCTTTCCTCACATTGCTTTCCGTACTTCTAGACCGCTCTCCGCACTCCTCACCGTGTCCCTGTGACCACGGTCAAGCCTCCGCTTTCTTTCTAGCATATTCCATTTTGTGTCCTTGAGAGTCAATGGGAGAGATGTCCGATGGCCAGCCACGGACAGAGCGCCGGCGATTCAACAACAAAATATACCTCTCGGCGAACCTAGACCAGTGTTCCCAGCCGTCCAGGGGCCCGGCAGGGCCCGGAGGACCGACTGCCAAGACCCCTGGACCGGACGGGACGGCGGAAAATGTCCCGTCCCCGTCCACAAAATCTAAAGACTGCCGTTATTACCTAGGACGACGGGCCCGGCAACCTGAGACAATAATGTGTGGGGGTGCATGAAGACTGGGGGCGGAGTGCTGGAATTAGAGTAAACGGCAGGGGACGGTGGGGGACGACAGGGGACTTTGAATGACGACCGGGGACAGTAGGCGACGGCGGGGGACGGCGGGGGACTGTCGGTAAATACCGGTAGCGGCGATGAAATACAGGAAACTGTGGGTGCTAGTGGGTTCGACCGCAGGATAATGATCCCAGGATTCTAATATCAACTGGACTGGTGTATTAGATGACTGCAAGGTCCAATCAGCCATATGGTATTCGTGGCTCCCATTGAATTACAAAGAGGGGAAATAAGTTAATGAGATATCGGGAATGAATCGCGAGGGCAAGGAAAGTCAATAATTGTTCAAAATAGAAGATGGTACCGGATAAAAACCAGAAGTTCCACTGGGGACAACAATTTAGTACAAAGTTTGACTTCAACTATTTTTCCTATCTTAACCCCATGTTATTTACAATAGCTATTCGGTACGTCAATTCCACTGGAGGATTCCGCATCACAAGAAACCGTTTGGGATTTTGACGTTAGTACAGTTCCCGGTATACCCAACTTAACACTCCAGAACTCCGCCCAATTCGGAGCATTGCGGAGTCCCCCGGTCACAGCAACAGCCCAACTACGGGTATTCTGAGTGGTGCGCAGGGTGGGCTCATATTTGATGGAGTAACCCCATCGTGGTATGTTAGGTTAGACACTTGTAGGTGTGAGCAGGGCTATGGACCAGACCGCGCGGCGGTGACTGGTGTTGTGTGGTAGGAGCCCACTGTGCGGGCCACCACAAACTGTATCTAGTCTGAGCTGCGTTCCTTTCTCTGTACGATCACTTCTCATGGTCAACACACTCCTTGCGAACACACTTGTCATATACATCGAATATCGAACACATCTCAGTTTTCCCATCAGCGACTGACCCGGATCGTTCTCGTGATGACAGATCCGATCATAGCTGTGTCCTTGCGGTGCCTGTACGACGGCATATTCCCTGCGCGGAAACCAGACCCATCAATATGCTGGCTCAATGAATCAAAAAAGCCGAACTGAGACATTACAGGGGTAACATCCCGGCGGGGACTGCGGGGGACTGCGGGGCCCGACGTCCCTCACTCTGAATGCCCGGGCAATTTGGCTGGAGGACGGGACGGGACGACAAAAAGTCGTCCGTCCTCGTCCTAGCTCAAGACGGACGGACTGCCCCGTTGGGAACACTGACCTAGACCAATAATGAATATGGAGCATCCTTGCAACTTTACTTCCTCCCTGTTTTGCCACAATAAGGGCCGGTATACCTAACTGCCAATTTCTAAAATCTTGGTTATAAAACGAGGCGGTGGCGTTACAACTAGTTCTATTATCTGACAAATGGCGCAAAATGTGTACATTTCTGCCATCCCAAATTCTTGTATCAAGACCCTCAAAGCGTGACGTTGCTTGGGAGGTATGTTTGCAAATCCCACCAGACCTTAAACGGCAAGCTACTTTAGGTAGACGCCCTCTACCTTCCATTATCCCGCCAATGTCTTGCCCTCCTTAACGGTTGTTACTGTCCCAAAGTGCTAGAAGGCCATCTGTAATTCGCAGCGGGGGCTATGTCGGGTCATGTGTGATGTGGGGAAGAGTCTTACACTGTGTGTGTAGGAACAAGAATTAACATTTGAGGTCACTCTAGGTATTCGAGTCTGCACAGAGGACTGAAGGATACCTCTCCTGCGTATCTACCTTCTCGGCATATGCCCCCGCCCTGAGTTTAGGGTCGGGCCCTAAATTTTGCGATCTTGTCATCCCTACCTAGGTTCTTAGTCACCTTAGCCCAGAGGTGATGCCGGCTGCCAATTTTTGGTGGCAGCCAAGAACAGCCGCTGATTGAATTCAGGGGCTGGGATTATTTGTGACAAGGAAGAGCATGTAGTTAGCAATTTATTAAACTCGCACAACACAGGTCTCCCATCTTCCTCTCCACCACGGCTGAACAAACCATCATTATATACAGCATTCCGCCCCACCATCACACTCGCTATAATGAATCGCATTTTAAAGTCTCCAACTCGCTTTGCGGCAGCACCTCGTACCGGTGCATTTTGTCCTCCCACTCAGACTGTTCTCACCATCTTTGGTCACTGTCGCAAATTGGCGACTAACAATGGGCGGTTTTGCCGTAGAGCCCCTTCTATTGCGCTTGGGTACAGTGCGGCCGCTAGGAAACTTGAAGCCAAGTGGTCCAGATACACTAAGAAGGAGTGTGCCAAGAGGCTGAAGGAATTGAACAAGAAGGAGGGTGAGTTGTTCAAAGCTGGTAAGGAATCTGTGGCCAGTGTGCGCTCTGTGCATAAAGGCTCCCTCCGCTGCTCTGGTGAGGATAGAGCAATCTTTCAGCACTGTAAGGAGGAGCAACTTGAGGATCAGGAGAAGGTAAAACGATTCATGCTGCGAAATTTCAACATTCGTGTAGGATCACCCCTACTCCTTCCACTTTACAGGTTTCTAATTCTTCAACAGGATAAAGCTTTGGAAGAGAGAACGGAGGTAATGAAGTTGATGGGAGGTTTTAATCTCAGTGGAACTCTACGTATGAAAGATCAACCTGTGTCTATTTATTTACTAACGTACTATCGTAGAACGTATTGTCTACCATGCTAAATTGGAGAAAAAGGTTCCAGCAACAGCCGACATCCAAGCGGGACTGGACATGGTGGCACAGTGGCCTGAATTCACTGCAGTTCTTAATGAGGAAGTACTAGCTCGCAAACTCGAGGCCAAGGATGTCATGGCTTGTGTTGGCCACCTCTACGCCACGGCACACAACCCTACGGATGGTAATGACGACACTTTTACAAATGTTATTATTCTCAGAGCTGCTGAATTCAAAGCGAATGAACGCGCGGCACTTGTGACCTTCCTAAAGGTTCAAAGTGGGTGGGCGTGTCCACATGACTGGACAGAGGATGCAGCGTGTAAGGCAGGTGAATAGATGATTCAGCTGGTTGTATTTAAATTCTACTCTACTTTTCCAGATGGTATATGATTTAGATACTGGTATCGGGAGTAGCTGAAGATATCGTGATTACTACGTTATCACTCAGTGAACCCCAGTTTACGCATATGATACATGATTTGCCAGATCACAAGCCGTGAGCCGGGCGGAATTATGAACTTGGAGTTTCTGAGCATACCAGCCCAAGAGATGTGATAGGAAACTGCACAGGGCTCGACCGGGCCTGGTAGGGCGTCTGTCTTTACCTCTGTCTGCCTTGGTTCAAGTTGGTCACGGTTTTGCACTTGAAAAAGAGGGAATATAATCGGCGGTCTGTCTAGTCCTGCCTCCGAGACGGACGGACTGGATGGTTCGGAACACTGCCTTTAGTCGGGTTAGAGTTGCCATCTATGAATCGCTCGCTCATTATCCGTTCATGTTTGTTTCCTCTCGTAGTAAATGTGGCCCCCCCCGTAGAAGTTGTTGTGTTTAGCGAAACGAAGAGCAATCTATAAATAACCTTTCCCAGGGATATACATATCAAACGGAAGATACCCCCTCCCACCACACATCTACAACCCTCTGAGATCTGTGTATCTATCTATTCAAGGGCCTCCTAGTCACCTTGTTTATCCAGGATAGTCCTGCCATTCCCCCGAACCCGCAGCGGGTGCTAGAAGGGAACTCACCGGTCAAGTGATGTTCCATGAAACCGGGTCGTCCGGCAGTCTTGGGCGAACGTGGTTGTGATTATGGTGGTGAAGGAGGTTGTGTTGTGGCAATTTATAGTAATAGTATTGCTATATAAATTTAGCACAACGAGAATGGTGTAGGGTAGTCTATAAATGGGGTAGCTGGTCACTAGCCCCTGTCAAGGGAATTATGCGGAGGAGATAAACCCAGGGCTGACGGATTTTGGGCGTGCTTCTTCAAGTTTACCATCCATCCATTCCTAACAAATTACTTATAACAGGCCGTGCCGTATTATACTATAAATCACTGCCCAAGAAAAGCACCAGCCAAATATAAACTAAACGAACAACAGAGAGAGGAATGAGGACCGAACACCACGGTGGGGCCATGTCTAACCGGAACTCAAAGAGAAGAAAGAGGAGAACAAGATAGATGAACAAAAAAAGGAGAGGAATAGTAAATTGTCAGAATAGAATATAAAAACACCATTTTCAAAGCCTATTTAAGTCTAAATCGACGGAGGCCTTGCCTACGCCAATTACACAACCCGATCCTAAGACAAAAATAGACAAAAATAGACAAAAAGGTCCCGGACCTTACCAGAAAAGGCAACCTCAAGGTACTCGCGCAAGGCTCGATTATGCGAGTTCTTACGGTAAGCAAGGAAAACTAATAGACAAACGCCGATAACCGAATGCCGGTTGACCACAATTGACAGGATTGAGAGCGTGCCTCCGGATATCCATTGAGGGTACTGAAACGATAACTTTCGTCCGGGCAGAAACTATCTTCCAGTGGGTGATACGAACCTAAGAGTAAACTGAAGAACAAACCGACGGAGGAAAACACGGAAATGATATCACGATCTAGAAACCAACCAGTACCAAGGTGGGCAATCGCCGCTCACACACTGAGTAGAGTTAAAGAAACTAAAGACAATGAAAAAAACCGGTGGTTAAAAGAAAAGTCTCTATCGACCAAATACAAGGTCCGCGCTGTCTGTTTTCGTCGTTGTTCCCTCGTCCGTTCTCCCTTGTGTTCCTGTACGGCGGTACTTAAGAACAAAAGTCCAACAACGAAAATGCGTCTATGGCAACCAACGTGACAACCAAATGCCAAGCTGGAAGCGATAAATCTGTTTGTACGGTGAACCACATTTTCACTTCCTGGGTAGAAGTGACAGTATAGTTCATATGGTGAACAAAAATGAGCAGGCCCTGTCCTTCTCAGATCATAAGCTTCCCCTCCAGTGGTAGTCGGCTTCAGTGTTCCGAACTGTCCAGTTCGTCCGTCCTGGAGGTAGGACCGGACGGACCTCCTGCGGTAGTCCGTCTTTTTTCAAGTGTAAGGATGGACTAGGGCAGAGGGAGGTACGACTGGACGCCCTACCGGACCCGATGGAGTTTTGCTGTTACATTTTTTTCGGCTCATATATGATACTCACAAACCTGAGGTTCATGATTTCATCCCCCTAATACGTTATGATTTGGCAAATTTTGTGATGTGCGTAAACAAATAAAGCAGAATACATCTTTATGAAATAAAATAGATAAAATCCTTTGCCGAAATAGAACTCAAAAACCACTGGCATGAATCTGCAAGGCTGCAAGCATATCTTCAATCTTTTGAATATCTGTCCCTTCCCCTCCAATGCACTAGAAAGACCACTCTTATTGCAGTCCGAAAGTCCTGATAGTGGATGTAGATATCCGGATCCGGGAGAGTCGCTTGAGTTTCCTTGTTACTCCTCTGGAAAATCCCATGCATTAGCCTGTGAGTCAACCCCGGCTGCATCTGTGCGTCCCCACGAGAAGAGTTAATGCAAAGGTCTATTCAATAACTCTATCCAGCTTATAAAAGTAAGGAGTCGACACCCGTCCAGGCTTTCTAACATCTAACAGCAGTACAACCCCGGGGCACCCCAGCCCAGCCTGCCTATCCCACAGTACATCTGGAAAGTACCACCCGTGCGACATGTAGCACACCCACCACAGGAACCCGAATGCCCGGCCAGAATACCGCAATCTTCAAAGGCTTAGAGAAGAATGCGAAAGAGAAATAAGACTCGTAGCAGAATGACTTGTTCAGTCTTATCTTAACACTCGCAGCTTGATAATCTATTTAATCTTCTTCTCTTTCTTGTAGGAATATTGTTTACTGTTGGCAGCATTGCATCACCATATATCACTCATAGTTGATCTGCCGTCCCCAGCCGTCATCGGGAAACCCCGGCCGTCCTTAGGCACCCCCCGCCGTCACCTGTGTTCCCTCTCATTACTCGTACTCGAGTATTTATCCTCGTGTGCACGGCAGTCATTCCTAAAACCAGCTGTCTGTATCCCCCCTAGCCATCCTTGCCTACACCCTACAGTCCTTGCCTACACCCTACTGCCTTTTGACACCTCCTATAGTCCCCCGCAAAATCCCGGCTGTCCTTCCATCTCCCCTGGCACCCCCCTGAGCAGTCGCTATCACGTGTGCCTCACCATACTAAGAAATGCCTGAAGTGTAGGGCCCGGCGGTCCCAGCCTAGCCTGGCCGTCCAGATTTATAGGTAGTTTATGGCCTTGGCTCTATGGCAGAAGCAATAATATAGATTACTGCACAAACAAAACAATCACTTCCAGCACTGTAAGCGAAAATGTGGTTCACCGTATAAACAAATTTATCGCTTCCAGCTTGGCATTTGGTTGTCACGTTGGTTGCCATGGACGCATTTTCGTTGTTGGACTTTTGTTCCTAAGTACCTCCGTATCCTGTGACCGTTGCCTCCTCCACTTCCACCAAACCCTACGATCCTTGCCCTCTGTTACTAATCCCTGCCCCCTTGCTCCGCCCGTCTAACACCTAGCTATGTAAACTTTGAGCTAATGAACGTAAAATACAGGAAACACTTTCGTAATATCGGTAGGCTTACTTCGAACCCCACAGTACGGAAACTTTAGGGGCCACATGGAGGAGGCTTGAGGGAGCACGGACGGTGAGGTTGCATGGAGGCCATTATCGGGGGACTTTAAAACAGAGTCTTTGAGATCCGATAGCGGTTCCTGCTTATCGGAGTTGGGTAGCAGGCATCCAAGTTCGTCGTTAGGATCTGTGATATTAGTATTGGGATCAAGAGATCTGAAATGCTTCTTCACTATATACTCGTTCCCATGCAGAGCAAAAGAAGGGGGGATGTCGTACCACATTCGGTATCTTCTTGGTCTTGATAGACACTTTCTCTCTCTAAACGCATCTTGACTATCCTCTTGTGTCCATGCTTTGCAGCCCACGCGAGTGGTGTTGGGCCATATTCTGTTTCTCCACGGTAGGGACAGACGCTCTGTCCTTTCCAGAAGCAGTTTTACTACCCTCGTGCCCGTTCCCAGTGGCACACGGGAGTGGCGTTCGGCCATATTCGTTCGCTGTCTGGTGGGTATTGACCTCTTCTCTTTCCAAAAGGATCTCCACGACCTGTTCATGCTCGTGCCTAGCCGCCCAGGAGAGAGGCGTTTGGCCGTAAAAGGTATCTGTCTGGTTGGTATTAACCTCCCCAGCCCTAAAAGCATCTTTACTACCACATCATGCCCGGTCCCTACTGCAAGCCAGAATGGTGTGCTGCCATATTCGGTCTCTGCCGGGTCGGGATTGGCCTCCTCTCGCTCCAAGGGTATCTTAACTACCCCCTCATGCCCATTTGCAGCGGCCGACAAAAGTGGCGTTCCGCCATATATGGTGCCGGCATGTTGGGATTGGCCTCCTCGTGTTCCAAAAGTCTCTTTACTACCCCCTCAAAATTTCACGGCCGCACAAAATAGTGGCGTTTGACCATATATGCCCCCTCGATGGTCGGGATTGACCCCCTCTCGTTTCAAAGGCATCTTCACTACCCTCTCTCTCCCATTACTAGCTGCCACCAAGGTGGGGGTCTGCATGGTCGGGATTGATGTCGTCGCGTTTTAAGCGCAGTTCAGCTACGCAAGGTTCCGAACGGTCTGAGAATGGACTAGTCTGGACTGCACAGTCCAGTCATACTCAAGTCTGGTCCGAGGTTATGAAGCAGAACGACTGCACGGTCAATGGCAAGAGAACTGATCAGACCAGACCTGGTCGGACTACAGTAGGCTTCAAAAAGTCACGAAAAACGGCAACGGCAACGGCTGACCACAAAACTTTCACACTGCAATACAGCACAACAAAACAAGAGTTTATAAAACCAAGAATATATAGTGATATCATACAAGAAGGGCTCTAGTCTTCTACCAACGGGTAGGGCCACCTCCTCGCTTAAGACAATTAGCTACACGCCTTGGCATACTATCAATGAAACCATAAATTCTCTCCCACGGCAATGCCTCCCATACCTTCTATGCTAGTCCAATCAGCTCCTTCTCACTACGTGGTATTCTCCTCCTCTCCCAGACTGCTTTCCTATAGTTGGTTTTGAATAAAAGCCAAACATTCTCGATTGGGTTGAAATCAGGCGAATAGGAAGGCCAGTCCATCCATTCTATACCAAGGCGCTTGCGATATTTCTCCGTATAAATAGAACTATGATAGCTGGCACCATTGTCTATAGTTTGAACACCAGCTTTCTTATAGAGTGGTCGGAGATGTGGAATGAGAATTTCATGGACATACTGGTGTGAATTGAAGCCCAGTCGATCTCTATCACTCTTTCGCATAGGAACAAGCGGTGCGCGGAAACCATAGGTAAAACCAGCCCAGAAGCCAACCACAATACTCTCTCCAACAAAGGTTGGCTGAAGGTTCTTCAAATCATAGGCGGCATTGGGTCCGGGAAGTCGTCGCACTTTTCATCTATAACTTGTTCTAGTAGAAATTTGAAGATATACTTTGTCGGTATAACAATGCTTCCACCAAACTGAAATCTTCCACTTGCGCCGTAATCTACACCATCTCTTTCTTTGTCTCCTATTGTGAGGTCCTATCCATGGCTTGCATCGAGCAAGAAAAACCCGCCATTGCAGGGTGTGCAGGTAGTGGATTCATGTAAAAGCTCTCTACCTGTCGCACGAGGATGGGCATCAGATAACCGGGCAAGATATCTCTTACCACGGCCATTGAGCCCCGGGGGCCTTCCAGTGCGAGGTGTTTGAGGATTAATGTCGTCATACATTTTCCAGTGCCGGTAGATTCTGTAGGCTTGGGCTCGAGAGACACCTGTTTCTACCTCAATTTGAGGGAAACTCATGCCCAAAGAACGAAGTTCGATTATTCGCACCCTCTCATTTAAGGTCATTTCGCGTCGCTTTCCGGCTGCTTTATTCCACGGCATTGTGCTTGGGAGTTGTTGTGCAGGGTTGCGATTGTCTTGATGCGAAGCGCCCAGCTTTTCGTGACTTTTTGAAGCCTACTGACTACCAAAGTCGCGTGATATTCCATGCTGGAATTTTGGTTAGTAGAACAAGACTAGTACTTCGCATAATCATGCTCCAGCATAAAGTTTGGGTGTCCTTGTGCATGATTTATGCTCAAACATGGGCCACATCGTCTTTTTGAGAATGATCATATATATATATCCAAGCCTTCCAATGGGTTAACCCGAGCTCAAAAAAGGCCGACCCTACCCGGCCCAAGCCCACCGAATGTTGAGCCCAACACGGCCCAACCCAACCAAGGAAAGCCCGGGTTGACCCAACCAACCCAACGAACCCATTGGGCTGAACACCGGAGAAGTGCAGTAACCAGAATCAATCTGAATATATTAATACAAAACAATTGCGATACGGAATGAAAAATGAGAAATGAGAATGACTGAAATCGTGAGTAGAAAAGTATATGGTATAGGAAGGGGGTGCTATCTTCAACATGAAGGTAAATGTTAAGGAGGATTGCCAACTACGGAGACACTCAGTTGACTGGATTGTCTCTGGATTGAGAGAGTGGTGGGAGTCTGAAATTGTCCTCTGGGATTGCTCGTTCCATGAGACTTTTGATACCCCTGGGAACAATATATACATTGCCAATATCTATTACACTAAAAATAAATATTTAGTTCTCACTCCCGGATCTTGTATATGTTGGGTGTGTGGATGACTTACTTGATATTGTCTGCAATAACCAACTTTCCATTTGGAGACTCCGGAGGTTCCCAAATCCAGGAAGCCGTAGGGGGGCTTTTCCTTTTTTGTCGTGCCTGATGCGCAGCGGGCTGGGGATTTGGTGTGCATAAGCGATCATTGTCTAACTCAACAATCGCTGAGTAATCGGCAGTACCAGGCTCAGACTCTATGGTTTCTGAGCGAAGGAATTCAGGTAATAGACTTGGTGTTCGCAGTATAGCTGGAGGACTAGAGAGGTAACTCTCAGTATTAGAAGAGGAACTCATCTTTCTTGAATGTGAATCCGTACAGGAGAGTAAAAGTAATGGAGTAAGTAAACCGAGAAAAAAAGAAGAATGTTGAGGGTTGGAAGAAAGATTCTGTGTTTGAAAGAGGCGCCCAAAATATATTCTAAACTTCCGACCGTAAAACAAAGATACTGAGAGAGCTCAAGAGCAATCAAATCACCTTAAGTCGTAGGCTTTTTTCCACACTATCTTCATTTAGAGAGCATTTGCCTTTGACCTTACTTCATCCGGTAATGTAGTTCGAGTGAGGAAGGTGCTCGGACTATCGTTTCCCCGGTGATACGAACAGATGTGGACGATCAAAAGCTAAAAATCGAGGTGAAACATTCATTGGGTGACCCGGCCCAGGGAAGCTATTGAGTGAGTCCAGCCCAATGAACCCGGCCCAGCCCAACGAAAGACCCGGGTTAACCCAACGAAGGCCCAACCCACCGGAAGGCCCGTATACATCTTTCATGTGGCAGGTGTTTTTTTTAATTAATCTTGATCTATTATCTCAGTTAAAATGCCACCAAGAAGACACATACATACCCTCACATCCATCATTCACTCCAGGATTGTTCTTCATAGGCATATATATTGGCATTGCCTTCGGAGAATTGAGTCCAAAATTCTAGGAGGGCTTCCTTACCACAATCCGTTCATAGCACAGTTCATGTTAGGCCTGCTAATTTTACAGGTACATCTATTCCTCCGGGTTTCAAGTTCGATCTTCAAAAAGAAGGTAAACGGCGATCTCGCTTAATTTCTGTGTGACAGATCTAGGCAAATTCTCCTATTACTTCCCTATCTGGAACCCCTTGGACCATTGCAACCAAATCGGCAATCTGCGACAGGTCAGAGCGAACTCAGCGAGGCTTGCAGGGATCCCATATTAGACTCGTCTTTGACTAGACCAGACTTGACTGGACTAAATAATTCTGTCAAGTCCAGTCCCCTCCTCCATTCTTGACTAACAAGTTGGGCTTCTCTTCAGGACTTGACCGATCAGACTATTCGGAACCCTGCTGCTACGCTACCTTGGCCTTTCGCTGCCGCCAACAAGAGTACTGTTTGCATATTTGTTGTCTGCATCGTCGGAATTGAAGTTCGCTCATTCCAAAAATATGTTTGCTACTCATTCGTGCCCACGGACAGCTGCCCACAGGAATGGGGTTAGGCGCCAATAGGTGTTGTGTTATTACAAATTGTTCGAGGTGGGGTTTAGCTAGATAGTTTATTTCTTTATCGTGACAGGCGGGAGAGTTTTCTATTTAGTTAACGGGGAACGGGAAAGGTGCAACTCCTTGGCAGAGAATAATTTGTAAGGACTTGTATAGATCGTGGGATTCGGGTGGTGGGCTTGGCAAGGAAAACAGGTGGGTCAACTTAAACTCTTTGTATCTACACCACCAGTTTTTAGTCTCACGAGCTATGGTTTTCATTCATTATAGTTTCTTCTTAGTGTCATCAACACAGTGGTAAAAAGGTTCCGATTGTGTGATCGCCGATAGTCCAATTCGGTTTCTTTATATCTTTTCCACGAATTTGATCATTTCTTCTCATTTGTTTCCTCTCAGAGCGACTGGGAGCTTGTTCTGGGAATTATCGTTCCTTTGACCAGAAAGCATCGTTTTAGTAACCTATCTCACACCGGTATCAACTCTGAAAGTGTCCACGTAATCTCAATCTTCTGGATGCTAGCATGCACACTAGTGAAGTCACCATATACCTGTACAAGTACAAGTACACACTATTCCTCTTTGGCACAAGAATCCTTGCAAATCTTACCATGACAAATGGGAAAGGCAAATCTTAGTACAAGTATGTGCTCCTAAATCATCTTAAAGTCAATCAATGTCATTAGCTTATCCATACTCAAGCATGAGGTCATTTACGGGGAACCCGATCACGACCGGGATCCTGATCACCCACTGCAACTACTGAAAAATCAAACTTCCATTTCATTATCTCAATCAATAATCGAGATACTACTTTGAAAATCTAGTTACAAGTACTTTAAAATATAGAGAATCTGAAAATCTAGTTTTTATTTTCTATAGTTCCAGAAGACTAGAGGTAGACTGAGTTTTCGCATAAAATCCATGACAATTTTGGAGGTAACAGCAACCGTAATGCTTGGGATTTCTCTTGGCACTATAGGTTAAAGATGCCAAATCATTATTCTAGCCTGTTAAATATAGAGTTTTTGAAATATCAATTAAGATAAATAAAGCCCAAGAGATATTAAAATGAAGCTTGTATTATAGTTACAATTACCAGAGGGCCTACTAAGAGAGAGATAAGAATAACATAGACTATAGAAGGAAAGAAAGCATTTAAGAAACATAATATTAAGACTTAAGAATGCGCTGGTGTAGGAAGAATAACAGGTAAAATCATGTTATGCCAAGGCAAATCCCAAGCATTACGGTTGCCGTTACCCCCAAAATTGTCTCGGATTTTATATGAAAACTCTGTCTACTTCTAGTCTTCCAGAACCATACTCATGAATTATTACTCTGGTATAATGGTTTTGAGATAGCCTATTTAAGAAAAGAATAATACTCTTTCCACGGGCTATATGGTTGAAAACCCTCTATCGAGGATATTCTAAAACAGATAGCAGTATAGTATAAGTCTTACATATTAAGATTAATCTAGTTTTAATTTCATTTATAATCAGTTTTCCAAGCAATAGTTGTTAAGAGAGAGATGGAAAACTACATATAAACCACATACAAATTGGGTCAATTTTACCATATAATATTTACATATATACTTGGCCAATAAACTCCATAAAATGGAATACCCTTACCTATGATATTCTAAGCAAATAAATATATAATCTGATGAGAAACTATTATTTTGGCAAGCTCAACAATGTAGAGCCTAACTTCTAAGCTCTTTTAGAACAATCTCATAACTGAATATTGGTTCAAATAATTCACAATTGCAATTTGATAGTAGTAAAGTGATTTATCCATAGTTTTTACTAGTTTGATAACAATCCAAGTATAGATTATGCAAAACTTGTTTATTTAGCTTTAAAATTAGTATACTTAGTTAAGGTATTATAGTAAAGAATAGTACCAAGAATGGAGTTGATTGGCCCACTAGATATGTAGATATTGTATGGCAAAATTGACCCAATTTGTATGTAGTTTATATGTAGTTTTCCATCTCTCTTTTAACAACTATTGCTTGAAAACCTGATTATAAATTAAATTAAAACTAGATTAATATTAATATATTAGACTTATACTTACTTCTATCCGTTTTAGAATGTCCTCAATAGAGGGTTTTTAACCCTATAGCCCTTGGAAAGAGTATTATTTCTTTCTAAAATAGGCTATCTCAAAACCATTATACCAGAGTAATAATTCATTAGTAGAAAATAAAAACCAGATTTTCAGATTCTCTATATTTTAAAGTAGTTGTAACTAGATTTTCAATGTAGTATCTCTATTATTCATTAAGATAATAAAATCGAAGTTTGATTTTTCAGTGGGTACTATGGGTGATCGGGATCCTGGTCCTGATCGAATTCCCCGTAAATCAGACTTTCCAGTATCTAGTTCATATGCACGCATGTTTGACCCTTAGACATTTAGTCGGCCCCACAATGGGCCTCTCCCAATCATTTTCGCACACTAAAGTTTCAACCTCTGTGATTACAATATGCAACGCTCGGTGTCTCATGTATCAACCCTCTCTTAATCTGCAGAAATGGTTTCTGTGCATTAAGGTCAAAGTTAAAAAACCCAAGGCCTGATCATCACACAGGTCACGCACAGCTTTGTGTTTGGAAAGCATGTCCCCCACAGCTTGGCCCAGCCTTCTCTGAAAATTCTTGGGTTAGTCCAGCCGACTGGGAATACTAGCAGGAAATCAGCCTCTGCGGCTTCAGATTCCACTACAGTGTCAGAGGTATTGTCACAACAGGGGGTATGTTGGGAGGCTGGCACCAAGATTGTGTACTTGTATATTTCAGTACGACCTTGGCCTCAGTACTCAGCCTACTCTCAGCGTACTGTGGAGCAGCAACCTTGTTTCCTAGCTAGTTGATTGTTTTACATTTTTATATGGTTAATTTGGACCCTGGAAGGCCGCTATGGGCACATGGTCATAGCTAGTACAGTAATGGTGGTTGTCATAGGGGCTATGGGTTGGTTACTAGTATATAGGTCTAGAGATAGGTAGATAGAGGACGGACGAAGACCTCTATAACCACCTCAGTGAATGAGGATTTCTGGTATCGTGACCTTTTGATTTCTTCTCTTCTGCGCTGACTTTTTTTACAAATTTATCTTGAGGATTGAAGGTATTGGTAATGTGAGTAGTGTTTGCCCATACCGGTTTATCCTGTTGCTGCCCTGTCTTTCTTGTTCGTCCTCGGACCCCATCACTGCACTTAGCGAAGACAATATTCTGCTTTCGCCAGGGACTCTCTCACTGATGCTATTGCGTCGTTGAAGTGCCCAGGCGCCCGACATACCTCCATTGCGACTCTACCCTACTCTCTTAGCATAAATAACTGAACATTTGGCCTTATCGCATTTTCCAGTACCAGATCGCAGCCTGTTGTTTTTTCCTTATAATACGTTTCATATGTATATTTCTACTGATAATATCGTATATTTCTCTACTTGGTATGTGTTCCCAGTTTCACCTGTACACGGCGGACATTACTACAGCTAAGACATTATTGCGTATATTTCATTAATATTTCATGATAACAATTAGAGGTTTTTATATGTGTTTCCTTATCTGGTGTTTGGGATATCACGGTTGTTTATGCATTACTTTATGCATCTTTCTTGGTCATATCATGCATGATTATTCCTAATTATTCCCTCACACCCCTATGGATTTACGCATACTTCATTGGGATTTTCTTGGTAGGGTTACAGGGTCAAACATGGTTCGCACTTATGTTTCTTACAATGTTTTCCCTTATGTTTCTTTGTTATATGGAGAGCGCGCTTCCTGTATAAATACTGAGGTTACCGCCCATCTCGCTTAGAAGAATAAGAACCAGAATACCTACCAATCTGCTCTCCTATCACACAACTCCTCCTTACTTAGCGTGCAACGCAACCCCCTCGCACTTGCGTAGTATTATCTACATAGCAGTATAGATGGTGCACCATAGCCATATTTTGAACACAGCCCTCCACCTTATTCCCCAGCGTTATCATACCTTTACCACAACAGGGAGATATTATTTACCCAGATGGATGGTGTGGTACTAATTAGGATTATGTATTTATTTCATTCTTAACCATTTCTTGGTTGTGGTTTTGGTAGTCATTTGTTGGGAAGTCGGATATTGATAGGGTGCTCCTCATTGTATTGAGATGTTCGGTTATTTAAGCAAATGTGCAATACTTGTGGAAGGAATAAGGGACCATTTACCTAGAAAAGAGACATCCGTCTAAAAGCCTGCAAAGATGCCGACCTTCAAGGCCGGCTTGACAGTAGGGGAGAGTGCGGCCAAGTAGATGGCGTTTACATAGTATAGACAATGTAACCTCTTGACAGTCTAGCTACAAGAATGTAGGACAGTGGAAAATTGGTCAAACACACTCACACTGTTTATCCAATAAAGGTTGAGACACTACACTCTAGAACAACCACTATTACAAATTTAATTTTTAGAAACAGACAGACAGTTCAAGGTATGTAAAGAAAACACAATTGTTGCACGTTTAGCTAATATACTGTCTAGCAAATAACTGAAAGCCCATTTACCAAACAGACTTTCTTTGACTGTCGGCACTTGTCTCTGGTTGCTAGATGGCTGTCCATGTAAACGGGCCATCACAAGGGCTCAAGTCAATACTACAGTCAAACTCAAAAGTCGTATTACCGAATCACATGCTCTTAGAAATAACGAGGGACACAAATATACAGGCTCTAGTATTAATGGTCATAATAGTTGCATTTGTAATTGTAGTAATGTTTGGTTGTCGGAGTGTCTGGATTTTGCGGGGTGGCTCATAGTTGTGCCTGTTCTCTCAGCACTTATTCTTACCCGGAGCAGATGTTTTGTGCGTTGACAAAATTAACTGATCAACGAATATTCATAATTTTCGTCGTCATGTTGTCAACCTCCTTGCTACAACCGCCCTGACCCAAACAATAAAAATAAGTAAAAATAATTTAGATACATGGCAGTACAAGGGACAGGCATAAAAAGATGGTACAGAGCAGAGGTAGGGTTGGGTTGGTTCAGACAAATTTGTGGAACACCAGAACCCAACCACTCTTTGACAGAAAATATGTTCCCATTGTCAGGTTCCTCTTAAACAACACCCCTTTACCATGCAGTCTTCAAATTCAAATGTGGTTTTTTGACCATCACCAATGGACAAGAAAAAATAAAAATGCAGAATAGTCTAACAGATATGTATAATCTCAACATGTAGATGCAAGAGGGTATAGATTTTGAAAATAAACTATAAGTCCCTTCATCCTGGTTGTAACAGGTCTTGGCAATGGAAGTTAGTCCAAGGCACACAACGACAGGAAGCTCCTAAACAATGACAGTGGTTTAGCGTGAGGATTCGGAAATGACAATCTCAGGTCAAGGCTGATCGCATAACGGCAGATCAGGGTCAGGGTTCATGGGTTCTTGGCGTGGATCTTAGATATCAGAATAGAAGACGTTATATTCTGAAGTACAGGAGTCGTGAAAGAAATACCAGGTAGTGTAAAGAACCAAGAAAATAGGGAGCTTTTTTTTTTCTTTTTTTTCTTTTTAAATCATGTATTCGTTGTTAAGGACAAGAAACAGCATGGAGCGCTAGCTATGGCCGAAACGAAACTATGAAACAATCCAACAGCTCGCTTCCCCTCATCATGGGACAAACAAATACCCCCCACCCACAGGCAAGCAATCAAACATGAAGACAGAAACCGTACTCCCAAGACCCTATGGTATGGGCCCAACTGCACACCAGCAACCAGCCTAAACTAATGGGGAGGAAAGCATTGGAAAGCCAAACATGAAGAAAACCAACATAAAGATGTACAAGAGCAAAGAAACCCTTCAGCAGGCTCCCCAAAATAAAATAAAAGAATCTTATGGCGCAGGGCCGACAGAGCGGGAAGGATAAAACTACTGTTGCCAGGTGCCCTTAACGGAATCGTACTGAACCCCAAACCCAAAGGGCTACAGGGGCGAGCGGGTTGGGGACGAACTGTCCCCAGTGGTCGGCACGTGACAGACTTTAGGAACATTCAAGGAGGTAGTGCTATACCATAGAATACCGTAACCATCACCGGGTGCGACTGGAGAGTAAATCGTGGGAGAGGGAGAAGGACGAGGGGAGTCACCCAGCGAGGAGAGCCACTCAGCAGTGGAGGTGCCAGCTATCGTGAGGGGCAGTAGGGTGCCAGCCGAGGCGGCAGGTAGGGTGCCAGCCGAGGCGGCAGGTAAGGTGCCAGCTAGTAAGAAGGGATGTAGCAGTACAGTGCAAGCGGATCTGACGCGTGGGAAGCAGGAGAGGGAAGGCTCGCCAAAAACCGAGAAGTACGAACGCGAAGGACGGAGACAGGGTCATGATTTTTCGAATGCCGACCGTACCGACCGAGCAACTCAGGAGAGAGTGCAATACCAGAGAGTGGGGCCACCAGGGCAACTACTTTACCGATAGCCCGAAGCTAGAAACAGCGTGTTGAAGTGGAACACAGGGTTGCCCACTGTGCAAATGGCTAAGCGAGACGCGTCGCAGAGTGCGGGGTAAAGGGTAGGAACATCAATGCGAGCGTGCTCAACGAAGACGAACGGAAGTAGAAAGGAATCAATAACCCCAGGGAGGGGAGGCGAGAGGCCCCAGAGAGAGGAAGGAGATGAAGGCGTGACAAACTCCCGACCAGTTGCCACACGCGGGGTAGATCAGAGGCAGAGGACACTCTCACGATGATTTCCCGTGGTGTTGAGATTTCAATCGCTGGAGGTGGAGCGGACGAGAAAGATGGCGAGGAAATAGGGGGCTTTTATTTTTATTTTTTTTATCATATATTCATTGTTAAGGTACAAGAAATCGCATGGAGGGCTTGCTATGGCGAAAGCAAAACTCAAAAGCCACAACGAACTAACAAAGGAAATAGCCGGAACTATTCTCTTCAACTGGGGTCCGTACCGGTCTCAGGCTCTCATATGAGCACGACATTAAAATAAGTAAATCAAGGAAAACCCTTCCGCAACCAGCAGACAGCATGAACACTAAATCAATAAAACAATAAAGCAACCAACGGCCTAGCTCTCCTCAGATGACAAAGAATAACCAAAGGAAACAACACCAGATGCCCGGGAGGAGACTGACTCTGCGGAGGAAGAGGGCGGGAGAACATGCCCGGTGGAAAAGCTGTGGCCGTAGACATAACAAACCGGCTGAGCACGCTTAGGAGGACGGCTGAGGACCAGACGGGGGCGTGGGGCCCCAACTCAGTGACCCCCTGAAGGTGGTGGTCCCTCACTGGCCTCTTGGCCGAACAGTGGAGGATGGCGTGCTCGAAGGTCTCTGGGACAGGGTTGCAGCTGGGGCAGGTGGTCGGGGGAGGATCGTCCCCGGGAGGGTGGGCGCGGAGGTAGCTTTTCCCAGACCTCATCTGATGAAGGCGACCCGCGTCGAACTTGGAGAGACCCATAAACAGATGGGGGCTTAGTGAGGGGCGGTAGGCGTATCTTGCAGGGTCTGGCGTGGCCTTTTTCGACTCCTCCATGAGGAGCTTCCTGCAGACGTGCTTCAGCTGCGGGTAGGCGCGGCCCGGAGGAGGCGCAGGGTATGTTTCGCCGAGCAGGTGCTGGGTGGTGAATGGGAGGGGAGCCGACCCATCAGGGCCAAGGGTGAAAAGCAGCGAATGCGGGAGGGTGTCTAGGGGGAGGTGGGTCCTGTTCTTAGCAGGGGGCCTAGGCCTGCGCCACAGGAGGGCCGGTCTAGCCCTGGGATTCCCGCAGGCGAGGGCTCTATGATCGGGCGCGTGGTGGTGCAGCGACGGCGTCTGAAGCGATGCTGGAAGCCTGGCGGCAGCTGGGTTGATCTCCATTGGGGAGCACATCACCCTAGGGCAGGCCAGGCGGTACTTGTACACAAGGAGGAGGTCAAGTGGGGGGAGGCAGGCTGCAACGGCCAGGATGTCAGTAGGGGTGCAGGAGAAGCAATTCGTGGTTCACATCTGGACCTTGTGCCAGAAGGCAGAGAGCTTTCTCGTCATGTGAACGGTGGGTTTGAAAGTATCCGCGCCGTAGCTGAGGATGGGGAAGAGGAGTGAGGGGGCCAATGGGGGGCACAACAATGGGGGCAGCCCCATCTCTGGGAGGGAGAGCCTCTTTACGGCCACGAAAGCAGCTTGGGCTTTGGCTAGTCTCTTGGTAAAGTGTGGGGTCGTGGAGATCGAGGGGGTGAACCAGTATCCCAACCAACGGACCACGTCCTTGGGGGGAAAGATCGACCCTTCTAGGTAGATCGGGGTGCGTGAGACAGGACCTCTGTCCCTGATTGTCCTCAAGTGGATGAGTTCTGTTTTTGGGATGGAGAAGCTAGCACCCAGCCGGGCCCCACTGGACTCCAGTACCGCGTAGTGCCACTGTAGGGACTCGATGTTATGTCGATAAGACGCCGAGGAAACCGTCAGACTAAAGTCGTCCACATAGGAGAGGGTGAGACCGCGGGGATCTCGCTGTGCAGGCGGGAGACATAAATGATGAATAAGAGACGGGAGACGGGGGATCCTTGTAGGGTGCCCACAGAAACCGGGGCGAAATCCTTCAGCCAACGTTGGTAGAGGAGCCGGCACGTCCTACCGGTAAGAAAGGACATGGCCCAGGAAATGAAGTATGGGTTGACAGCCCTCGACTTGAGCATGCTGCAAAGGGTGGAGGGGTTCACGTTGTCGAAACCTCCTTTAATGTCCAGGAAAAGCATGGATACTTTCTTCACGGCCATCTGGAGGGTGTTTATTTTATGGGTCAGGGTGGTAGTCGCATCAGAGGCTCACAGGCCAGCCAGCGAGCCGCATTGGTCAGGGTTGACGAGGCCGGCTAGGCTGGCCAAACAGGACAGTCGCGAGTTCATTATCCTTTCCAGGATCTTAGAAAAGGTTTGCAGCAAAACGATGAGACGGAAAGTGGTGGGCTAGTCATGGGGGGGCTTCCCCGGCTTGTTGAGCACAATACCGGTGGCCATTTTGAGTGCGGGGGGGTGGAAGCCATAGGCCACCAGTGGGGTGAGGAGGTTGTGGATCAGGTGCCGAGCCACCAGATGTATTCTCTTCTATACAGAATTGGGGGTCATGTCAGGGCCCGGGGCCGACGACTGTGAGGATCGGGCTAGGGCTCTGCCTATTTCATCCAGTGCCAGGGCCGGGCAGTCTCTGAACCGAAGCAGAATGGAGTCGACGGGCCTCTGTAGCTCACCTGGAAAGAAATCGTTAAGCAGGGACTTGTTGAGCTCCAGCGGCGTTACGGCACCAGCGAGCTCGGGGAATCAAGAAGGGGGGCGTCCCACAGCGAACCTCTTCGCTGTCCAGACCGTCTGCGGGGTTGCGGTGGCCAAAAAAGGGGACCAGTGGTCCCTTTTGGCTTTCTTAATTGCTTTGAAATAGGCCGTTCTGGCCGCCCTTGCCGACGCAAGGAGGGCACCATCGAACCTGTCTATCTTTGAGAAGCGGAGGGCGGAGTTTTCAGCTTTCCTGAGCTGCGAGAGAAGATCAGACCACCAGGGCTTGAACCTGTAAGTAACCCGTTTTACCGGGGTGTAGAGAGCCAACTCGGCTGTTATTCTACCCAGGTTTGTTTTGAACCAGACATCCATCGATCGGGAGGTGGAGAGGGCAGGGACAGGCGGGATAGAGGCTGCTTTGAGCGAGGAGTTGAGTGCGGGCCAGTCAGTCAGGGCCCAGTTGGGGGCAGGGGGGGGGGGCGGAAGAGGGGGGCTTCGAAGCTGAGGAGGATTGAGATGTAGTCAGAGCCAGTGGAGGGGAGGGGGTCGAACCACTCTGAAAAATACGCGGCGAGGAGGGGGCAAGCAAAGGCTAGGTCGAGGACGCCGGGGCGCCCGATCAGAGACATGGAAAACTGAGTAAAAACACTCAGGACGTTCAGGAGAGTAAAGCCCAACTCTGCAGCCCTGTCAAAATAGGGGGTCGAGGTGGCGAGCTCATCCTCCTTGAAGACCCTAAGCGGGTCTGCCGTGGGGTGGTGGATGTTGAGGTCACCCAGCGTGAGTGTGGGGAGAGGGGATGCCGGAAATATAATCTCCAGAGGGACGGAGCGGGTATTGTTGAGACGACTCTTTGTGCTGTAGGAGTTGACAATCATGCAGCGAGTGGTAGAAGGATTGAAAAAGCCGTCAGGAGTGAAGAGGTCCAAAGCTATGACTTCAGCCCTTCCGAAGAAGCGGGGCAAGAGGGACACAGTAGCCAAAAAAGAACTGTAAACGTAAAAAGCAACTCAGGGCTTGCAGCCACAATCGGTAGGGGGGGAAAAACCAGTAAACAAAGTAAAGGGAGGAAGCTTGCCCCTGTAGACTGGAGGGTCTTGCAGGGCGACAATAGACGAAGGGTGGGCCAATTGCGTAAACGACCCAAAAAGCGACAAAAACACATCCCAGCTCCCCAGGCAGTTGTGTTGAACGAGTGTGAAGGGTTTCGGAGGGGGAGGGGAGGCCTACTCCCCATCCCCAAGCCTTTGGTTGTGCTGCATTAACGGGCCAGGCCCGACAGGGTTCTGCTCATCGGAGAGGGGCTAACAGGCTCCAAGGGAGGGAGCGACGGACTGCCTTGGGTGGGCCCTAAACGGGGCGGAGTCTCGTTGTACTTCTGGCTCTTGGAGTAGCCATGTCGAACGCCGACTAGAGACAGCGGGTGGGTGAAGTGGGGCGCGAGAGGTCATTATCGTCGGTGGCCGTGTCTATCTCGTTACCCACAGGCGGCAGGAGAACAATCGTTTCGGCAGCAGTGGAACGCCTGAGAGTGGGCAGAGAGGGGCGGGACTCACAATCCCTGTGAGTCACAGTGTGGGGCCTGTCGCAGTTGGCGCAGCGCGGCGGCGAGGAAGAAAACCGCCAGGAGTAGCCTTAAGGTTGCTACCTCCAGGTCAGGTGTGGTTGGGGCACCTGTGGATGGCACGTGTGTGGTTGAGGGAGCAAATGGGGCAGACGGAATGGGTGGAGTGGCACCTGGGGGCGACATAGCCATATCCCCAGCAGTTGTTGCATTGCGTGTACCTATTGGAGGAGTACGCACGCTCGACCGTATGCGAGGGGGAAAAGGGACGGATAGAGGAGCCTATTGCGGGGACGTCCCCAGGGTGGACTGAGACGATAACAGAGGTGGCAAGCTTGCCCTCCCTAGATTGTGCACTCGGGTTGAGGTACCTGGCAGCGAGGATTCTAATGTTCTTGGAGTTGAGGATCGACTCCGCGAGGCAGGGGAAAAGTTCGTTCTGGTCCTCCGGCAGGAAGGCGATCGGAAGGGAGTGGATGGCGAGCTGGGCTTCATTAGGGGCAAGGTGGAAGGGCAACCAGGGATACTCTCCCACTGGGAATCACTTGTTGAGTTGGCATGACAGGGCCTCAAAGCAGGGTGCGAAGGCGGCAGCGGGGCTGGCAGGATCAGTGACGAGGGGGGTGACGGATCCGCGGTTGTTGACCTTGGTCGTGTAACATGTGTACATGTTCCGGTAACGGTACACAGGAGCGGGCAGTGCAGGATCTCCTATGTTTAGTTGATTTATATTTGGTTTATTTGATTTGATTTCAGCTCCGCCACTGCCTCTGAGTCAGATAGGCTATGCTATCGTATTGCTATGCTTGGTTTGCTTTATTTGGAAGTTTATATTTAGGATTCATCAGCAAAAAGAGATGTTGCGTCAGGTACGGTAGTGTTGCGTCCTGACTCTCTTAGTCGGGACTCTGCGTTCTGTGCGTCTGGTGCGTCCTGTACCTAGGCGCCACATCTGGTTGCGTCCAGTGCGTCTGGAGACCCGCTACTGCTTTGGGTTCCGTCCAGACACATGCATCCAAGCAACCCTGCCTCCCATGAATCCAGACTCCGACCTCAACACTATCGAACATCAGGATTGACAAATACCCCTGAGTATCCTCGAAGCCTTCTTTAGGGGTATTTCTTGGCAGGGATAATATGGTTAGTACTGGCGCTAGGTGAGAAAGCCATCGTACCCGCAATCTTAAAGTTGGGCTAATGACTGGCCCCAGCCGGGGACTCCGAGTCTCACCGGCAACCTGAGTTCTATTTTCAGATCTTCATCTTTGTGGGAGCGAAAATGCCAGCTCACTCAAGTCTGACAGCGAGTGATATCCTGGAGAGTCTCTAGTCGAGCACAGTTGATAGTGCTTTCATGGCACTTAGCCTCAAACGCGACGCGACTCGGATGGACTCTTTCATCACAACACTCAAAATCAACACCCCCGGGCACCAGCTGCAACTTGAAGACTCCACCACAACCACTTCACCTATCCTGAATCTGACACCTGGAAGTTGCTGAGCTCGATGTCAGCTACACACTGGTATAAGATTCATCTCTACAGGGCTAACTTTCATCAGGTTACAAGGCTGGCGATCTCAGAACTCGATGGCAGATCCCTCCACAACCGCTCGACCAATTCTGGATCTGATTGCGGGTGATTGTTGGGCTCGACGCCAGCTACGCAAGGGTATAGGATTCATCCCCCCGCGACCTTTATTCATGAAGTTACAGTGCTGAATGAGGTACTGGCGATCCCAGGACTCGATGGCGGATTCCTCCACAACTGCTGGGCCGATTCTGGATCTGATTACAGGGGGATGTTGGGCCCGACGCCAGCTACGCAGCGGTATAAGGTACGTCTCTATCGCATCAAAACTGAAGATATCGCTGTCTGCTGTGGAGGGGGTATTAGGTATCAAGCTGGCGATATTTTACTCGACGGCAGATTACTCCACAACCGGTGGACGGATCTTGATTCTGTGTGCGGGAGATTATTGGGCTCGATGCCAGCTATCCAACAGTATAAGGTACGTCTCTGTCGCATCAGAACTCAGGAATTCGCTGTCTTCTGTGGAGGGGGTATTAGATAACAAGCTGGCAATATTTTACTCGATGGCAGATTACTCCACAACCACTGGACGGATATTGATGGAGTTTGCGGGAGATCGTTGGGCTCGACGCCAGCTACGCAACGGTATAGGATTCATCCCCCCGCGACATTTATTCATGAGGTTACAGTACTGAATAAGGCGCTGGCGTTCCTAGGACTCGATGGCGGATTCCTCTACAACCGCTTGACCGATTCTGGATCTGATTGCGGGAGATTGTTGGGCTCGACGCCAGCTACGCGCCGGTATAGGGTACGTCTCTGTGGCATCAAAACTCATGAATCCGCCAACCCTTGTGAGAGTGGTCTTTCTAAACGTCCCAGAACTCGATGGCAGATTCCTCCACAACCGCTTGACCTATTCTGGATCTGATTGCGGGAGGTGGTTGGGCTCGACGTCAGCTACGCGCCGGTATAAGGTACGTCCTCAGGCGCCAATTCTCAATGGAGCTATTGAGGCCTGGAGAGGGAATCGGGGAGGCCCATGGGGAGGCCCGGGCCCGGGGGGAGGCAGAGCGGGAATCGGAATTTGCCTGTTTATTAGACCAATACTAGTAGTAGCCTACTTGCAGTAAATGTAATAGTTTGAAATCTGTTGTGACCCAGGTGACCAAGGTCAGAAACCGGTAAAGGGGGGACCCTTCGGTTATCTCAGGAGGATGTGGTCGGGCGCTAGATTGCGTCCTGAGTATTAGGTACTGCGTCCAGTGCGTCCTGAGTATGATGTGCTGCGTCCGGTGCGTCCTGAGTATTAGGTGCTGCACCCGGTTGCATCTGGTGTGTTGTGTGGTAGAGTTGTTGCGTCCTGAATCGCGATTGGCGTTCTGGCGTTCTGAGCGTCTGACGCACGGGACGCTCAGAATGCAAGGTATTATTTTTGCTGATGTTCCGGGTATGGAATGGTCATGTAACACTGGTGAGGGCTGAGCATTGTTTGTTTCTTTCTTTGGTCTTGCAGGATTACAGGATTCCGGTAGGTGCGCAGCTACTGGTAATGATCGTGATTGCAGGAAGGCTATCGCTCTTGGATTTTGTATTTAAACCAGTCTCCTGGCTAGCAGGAGACAGCAGACTTCGACAGACCTTCAGTCTAAGAATACAGTTGGTTGAACTGCAATCCCTGAGTTCAATTTGTCCTTCAACTATGATCTCCTACCTCCGGTCCCTTAAATCCTCCCTTCGCACCAGCGCTGGCAGGCCTATCGCCGGTCCTATTGTATTTTCGTTAGACAGGAACAAACCTGTTAAATCCTTTTGCTTACAGCAGGTGAAAACCCTTTGTTCTCAGGATTGGGAACAGCCTGGTAGGATTGATCACCCTTCCAGTATCTTGATAACTAGTTAGAAGCAGGAGCGGCAGGGAAAGGAACTCCCAGCTCAGGTTCTACATTCACAATAGCGGAACGCAGGAGCCGAAGTGTTACCAGGTCCGGTAGGGCCTACAATCGTCCTTCAGCAGAACCAACAGACGCTACTCCAGAACCAACCACACAGGAACCAACCCGTGGGCCCACGCCATGCTCAGCAGACACACCGGCAAGAACCAGTCACCTCCTCCCAGGAAATCTAGATACAGATTCAGACAAAGACCACGACCTCACTGCTGAGGAACTCATTCAAAAAGAAGCCCGGCGGCTTGAGGAAAGAGCAGCAGCAAGAGCCGCAGCACAGCAAACTTCGGAACCTGAACGCGAATCAGAACGCCCCACTACACGCAGGTGGCGAGCACCCAGCATTCTAGGAGTCTTTGGAAGTCAGACACCAACTTGAGCGCCTTCCGGAGAGCATAGAGATCAACAACTACCTGGTACATTCATCCCAGACACACCAGAAAGACCCTTAAGATGCAGGAGCGCCAGAGAGCACCAAGAACGACCAGATCCACCACCTCCAGCCTCAGACCCGCCTACAGGCACCATGGCAGACCCAGGTCCAGCCAGGTTGCCCCCTCCCAAGCTCCCGAAACCACCCATGTTTAGCGGTGAAGGAGAAGATCTGAATCCAGACAAACTCAAGCGATGGCTTAGAACAGTCAAGAAGCATCTGGCGAGATCAGGACTAAATGACGCCTCCCCTGGAGTAGCGGACTACTATTGTGCCTACACAGATGGCAAGGCCAACAACGCATATCAGACTCTAGACAAAGAAGTGGAGGACCTAACTCTAGCGCAGTTAACCCAACGCTTTCAGCAGCTATTCGAAGCCTCTACAAATACCGATGACACCTATCACAAGTGGCAGAAGGTCCGCCAGAGAGCAGGTGGACAGCCAGCACGCATAACGAAGATAGCAGGCGAGCTAGCAGACCTGAAAGGATCTCTTCCAAATGAATCCATCGCAGATTATGCACAGAAACAGTGATTTCTCGACGCTATGGACTCTAAATTACGCCGCAAGGTTGAGCCCCAGCTCAGACCAGAAGATACCTGGGACCAGATGGTGGCTGTAGCAGAACGCTATGACGCTACCATGTATAGACCTGGCGGCTACAAAGGCAGCGATAGAAGCCAGGCTTCCAGCATCAAAACCCATAGACCAAAGAAAGAGAAAACCTACCGCAAACCCTCTACCACATCAACGCCCAGGAACACAGCCAAAGGAAAGGCTCAGGCTAAGAAGAGGACCTATACGAAATCCAACAAGCCAAGTAAGGCTGAAATGGACCGCCGCAAGGCAGAAGGAGCCTGTTTCTAGTGTGGCGAAAGCGGACACATGGCAAATGAATGCCCAAAGAAAGAAGTTAAGACCAATCATGTTGGCCTCTCTGAGGGAAGCCCAGACAGCAGCGAAGGTGCAAATGAGCCCGATACGGACAGCACAGAAGAGCTAGATGGCTGCGGCTCTGTCAGGACCTAAAAGACTACAGTAGGCACGCCTAAGGATAGGCTATTCGAAGCACTCGAATTCACTATCAACATCAATGGCAAGCCCGCCAGAGCCCTCGCAGATACAGGTACCATTGGCGGTACCCTGATATCCAACAAATTCTTTACAACACACAACATCCCCTACACAGCTAGGAAGAATCCCGTGACTCTGAAGATGGCAGTTAAAGGATTACGATCAACTAGCAACTTCTCTGTTGAGGTTATGATTCAGCTAGGCAAGATGAAAGTCGATAAGGTGTCTATCCTGGTCACGCCAGTATCAGACTATGATATCCTGATCAGTATGGACGATCTCATAAAGCTAGGAGCGGTCATCAATTGCCAAAAGAACAGCATTTACTTCTCCAAGTACAAGGTCAGAGTTACCTGTGACGGAAAATCTAGAGAGTCTAGATCAGCCATGACGAAGCCACAGGAAGTACCAGACTTCCTGGCGAGGTTCCCCAAGGTATTTGTCAAAGAGGTATCTCAGGAACTGCCCCCAACACGCATGATAATGCACGGGATAAGCCTCATAGACCTGACGAAGCTTTTAAAGACACCCACCTTCAAAGCCCCACAAGCATTGATGCCCAAATACAAGGCATGGATCAATAAGCAGATGAACGCCGGTATCCTCCATAGGACTAGTGTGGGCGGAGGAGCCTGCATGTTTGTGGAAGCCAAAAGCAAGGGCAGAATCCGACCCCTGGTAGACCTCCGGTTCAGGAATGATAACACCCAGGCCGATCACACACAGGTCCCAAAACAAAACACTATACTAAATGCGGTAGCTCTCACGGTCCCCTGATGAGATACGTTTTGGGATAACTTTGGTGTTCTTTCTTTGTTACACGGTTGCCATGAGGGATTTCCTTTGTAAGGGTTAAGACAAATTGTATTGTTTCCTTGGTTACGCGGATATGCGACTCATACTGGGGTATGAGTCGGGCGGCAAAGGCTGTGCTAGGATTCGCTTCTATATAAGGGGGCTCCGCCGCCTATTTCCTTTCATCTTTCTCGTCCGCTCCACCTCCAGCGATTGAAATCTCAACACCATGGGAAATCATCGTGAGAGTGTCCTCTGCCTCTGATCTACCCCGCCCGTGGCAAATGCTCGCGGGTTTATCACGCCTTCATCTCTTTCCTCTCTCTTGGGCCTTTGGCCTCCCCTCCCGGGGGTTATGGATTCCTTTATGGTTCCGTTCGTCTTCGTTCGTGTTGGTGTTCCTACCCTTTACCCCGCACTTCGCGACGCGTCTCGCTTAGCGATTTGCACCGTCGGCAACCCTTTTTCCTCGTCAACACGTGGTCGCTAGTCTCGGGCTATCGGTGAAGTAGTTGCCCTGGTGGCCCTGCTCTCTGGTATTGCACTCTCTCCTGAGCTGCAGGTTCGGTACGGTCGGCGTTCAAAAAACTGTGACCCAGTTTCGGTCCTCGGCGTTCGAACTTCTCGGTTTTTGGCGAGCCTTCCCTCTCCCGCTTCTCACGCGTCGGATCCGCTTGCACCGTCCTGCTGCGTCCTTCTTTAGCTGGCACCTTACCTGCCCCATCGGCTGGCACCCTTCTGCCCCTCACGATAGCTGGCACCTCCACTGCTGAGTGGCTCTCCTCGCTGGGTGACTCCCCTCGTCCTGCTCCCGCTCCGGCGATTACGCTCTACGGTCGCTAACGTCGCATTAGGTTACGCTGTGTCATGGTATAGCACGACCTCCTTGGCCCATGCTAAAAGTCCGAGGCGATGCCACCCCCTGGCTTTTGCCTTGTTGGGATATAGCCTGCCCCTGTAGCCTTCCGGTTTCGGGTTTCGATTTGTTTTCGTTTAAGGTTGGGCAATAGTAGTGTTACTTCTTCCCTGTTGTCGGCACTTGTGCCGTGAGGATTCTTTCTTTTGCTTTGAGGGGCCCGCCGAAGGGTTTGTGTCTTTCCCTGGTTTCTTTCCTATACTTGTCTTTCCTTACGTGTCTGGAGGAAGGTATTGCTCCGTCTTGCTTTCGTCTTAGGTGCTACGAGGGGGGAGGATGGGCTCTGGGCTGGAGGGGTTTGATTTTTCCC
>Ga0307509_10000961_pt1 | contig 49312 bp, 79 predicted proteins | sample 10_EM_MG_FD_202245 | JGI IMG/M metagenome (GOLD analysis project Ga0307509, IMG submission 202245) | Populus trichocarpa ectomycorrhiza microbial communities from riparian zone in the Pacific Northwest, United States - 10_EM | ecosystem: Host-associated > Plants > Roots > Unclassified | place... | reverse complement strand
CTGTAGCAGATCGGATCGTCTCCGTGAACGGGCATCCTGTGGGGTTCGCCAAGACTCACAGCCTGAAAGGTGAGCCGCTTGAGCCGATATCACCCACCGTGATCGGCCCCGACCAGGTCTACGTCATGGGGCTTCACAAGGACAGCCTCGACAGTAGGTACAGCATCGTCGGACTTGTGTCGCGCTCAAGCGTCGTCGGCAAGGCTCACCCTATCTGGTGACATGATGCGCCTCACCGCCCTACTCTTCTGCGCGTTGATCTGTGGGTCGACCTGCGCCGCCGACATCGCCAAGCCGGCTTCACAGGCCGCGTCCGCACCTGCCCGCACAGCTTCCAGCGTTGCGGCGTCAGTGGGTGGAATCCTGCGCCGAGCCGACAGCATCATTCGCAGCGCTCAGGACGTCGCTGATCCAACCGTCTCGCCAGAGGACATAAGGTACGTCGACGAGGCCGCAAGGATCGCAGGGCAGGCACCCCGTCTTCCGCTCACTGCGCCGGAGCGTCAGGACCCGCGCTATCGACCGCCTCCGCTCGGCGACTACGAACCGCAGATTCGACCGGTCGCCAGGTCTGCCGAGTTTGAAGCCAAGCAAGAGGTCTTCATTTTCGTCTCCGACTCGATGTCGCTGGCCGATCTTCGGGCGTCTGTCGAAGTCGCCTCGCGGACCGGCGCCAGCGTGGTGTTTCGCGGCGTGCGCAAAGGCGCAAGCGTGTCCGCAGCTCTGGGACGAATGGCAGGCATTGGCAAAGGGATTGAGCCTCTACCTGACGTTGTAATCGACCCGCGGCCGTATGAGCGATTTTCCATTGCACTCGTACCTGCCGTCGTCGTCGCGACGGGCTCCGAGTTCACAAAGGTGTCTGGCACTTTGAGCGTGGAGTTCGTCAAGGCGCGTTTCGATGCCGGTGCGTACGGCGACCTTGGCTCGCGCGGAGCGACCTTCGACATCGCTGAGGTCGACATGATGGAGGAGATGAAGTCTCGGCTTGAATCGATGGATTGGGAAGGGAAGAAGAAGGCGGCAGTTGATCGCGCGTGGCATCAATTCCAGATGGTTTCTTTGCCCAATGCCACAAGCGATTCAGACCGGCTTGTCGATCCGTCTGTCACCGTTGAAGACGATATCAAGCTTCCTGACGGCCGCGTACTAGCAGCTGGTGGTACGAAGTTCAACCCGCTGGAGATGGTTCCGTTCACCAAGACCATCATCATCATCAATGGAACTGATCCGAGCCAGGTTCAGTACGCAAAGCGAATCGCAGACCAGTTGCTAGAGAAGCACAGGGGTGTCGTCTTGATGACGACCGAGTTGAACCGTGATCGTGGGTGGGCAGGCTTCAGGGAGATCAATGAGTCGTTGTTTCCTCACCGGCTTTACTTGCTCACGCCAGAGATTGTTTCCAGATTCGGGGTTGCGTCGGTTCCTACCGTAGTTCGTGCGGACGGTTTGAAGTTCCGCCTATCCGAAGTCGCGACGCTGACCGCTCACTAGAGAACTATGCAAACCGCTCTTGCCATCTTTCGGCGCCTTCTTCTTACGGCCATCGTCCTGTTCTCCGTGAACACGCAGGCGGTTGAACCGGCTTGCAACGACGCGAACATTTTTGGCAGTCGTCTCATCACTGACATCTGCTGGAGTTGCATGCTTCCCATTCGGCTCATGGGCGCAGGCGGCAACAACACCGATGACCCACCTGGTCGCAATACGGAGGCCGTGTGCGTCTGCTTTGACGGCCTCGGTGTTCCTAGTTGGGGAATCACGTTCGGCGGTTGGCTGCCGTACCGGCTCTTCGAGACCGTGCGGGTGCCTTGGTGCGTTCCCAGCCTTGGCGGCATCTATCTCAATAGTGATCGTCACCAACTCGGCGGGCCATTCACCGACGGCGAGGACAAGCACGAGAGTAAGCACTTCTGGCACACGCACGTTTACAGCTTTCCTCTGGCTGCGATGATGGAGTTGCTCACCAACAAGGAATGCAACCCTGGCGGCTTTAACGACTTCGACATCATCATGATGTCGGAGCTTGATCCGATTGCCGCTGACGACGAGCTGTCGCTTTTTATCTATTTCGAGACCGCTCTTTTTGCCAATCCGCTCGCCATTGCTTCTTGTGCCATCGAGTGCGGCACGTTAACCGGCGGCGTTCCCCCGTCTAGCGGGCAACTTTGGTGGTGCGCAGGTTGCTGGGGTCCGCTCTATCCGTTCACGAATAACGCGACCCGCGATCCGTCCATGCACAACACAGGCAGCCTGGTTTCAGCGCGTCAGTTGGCCGTCAAGCATCGTCGGGGTATGGGGCACATCACCTACGGCAAGGACAACATGTGCGGAGGCAAGATGACTCCTTTTCTTCCAAAGGAAGAGTACAAGTGGTCCCAACTGTTCGCCAGGCCAGAGGCGTCCGGTCGGTGTGCGCACTGGACAGGCGAAAGTGAGTACAAGACGGGTGGCTCCGCACGAAGCATCCCGTTCACCGGTGAAGACCAGATCTTCATGCTGTGGCGCTACACCGACTGCTGCCTGCATTGAGGTCATACATGTTCAATACCACCATTCGAGGGATCTTCAGGAGGGTTGTCGCGTCGATCGTGTCTATCGTGCTCGTCGCAACGCCAACGCTGGGCGCGATGAACGCTGTCAGGGCGGTCGCAATGGCCGCATTCCCGGTGGCGTCGTTCCTTGCGATGTACAGCCGACCCGCGCTCGCCGGTCCTTTTGAAGACGCTGCGGCGGCCGGCAATGCCACTGGTCAAATTCAGTTGTCCAATTCTCGCCTTCCGACTTCTAACGCAGGCCTTCAAACAGTCACCATCAACAGTGTCAACCCTACCGTCAATGGAACGACACTGAACCTGAACCAACTGTTCCAAGGCGCCAGTTCTCCTGCGAACAACGCGCTACTGACGACTGGGTCTGCTACCTACGGAAGTACACCGCAGCTCAATGCCGTCAGTGGCGCGCAGCAAGCCACCTTGCTTGCGCCCGCCAATACCGACCCGTGGGCCAATGCGTACAAGACCGTTCGTAACACGGCGCTGACGCACGACCACCCAGATATGTCGCAGGATCCGATCGCCCGCGGCGCGGACAGCATTGGTAAAGGAACCGATCCGAACTCCTTCATCAATAACATGGCCGCTGCTTGTACAACGGTCACCGGTCCTACTGGCAACAACGTCACCACGCACGTGCCAGACCTACAGAACTGCACGCGATACAACGGCACATCGTCCTGCAGGATCACTCGCGTGCTTGACAGCGCAGCGTATGCGAAGCGCGTTTTTCACATTGAGGGCCAGGTGGATGACCACCTGGACATAGTCGTCCAGTTGCGGACTCCCAATGTAATCGATTGGGCATATACGGGGCCTCTGAGTAGCGTGGCTGGCACGATCGCCGGCGCGGGCGGCTACTTTTCGGGCGTCATTTCTGAGCCTATCGGTAGCGGCGGCGAGTACACATGGAACTCGGTTTCCTTCAATACGTTTGATCCGGTCGAGTGGCCCGTCGCATTGCCAAATCAGGTGGTGAAAGCCGTCGGGAAGTACACGAGCACCGGAACCATAGACTTCACATACGACGAGGCCACCGAGCTGAATGGCTACCGTGCGACGCTTCATATCGTGAATCCCACGCCGGCGCCACCGTACTGCTACGACACGTACTCCTCGACCATCTGCGTTCCAGGTCCGTTGGTGCCATTTTCGGCCGACATTGAACTTACGGTTGGCATCGTTACCCAGCAGCCTTCGTTTGATGAACCACCTGGGTGTTCCGAGCCTCAAGCTTATTGCGCTCCTGCTCCGGTGGGGTGGGCCTCGACCGGCTCGGTCGCCGACCAGGCAAGCACGAATGTTTGGCAGTGCACCAACGCTGATGCTTCACGCTATTTCGGGCCCGTAGAGTTGACCGGCGCGAACTTCGGTCCAATCAATGCGCTGTACCCCGGGGAACCAACGACAGCGTCTTCGCCTATCTGCTATACGGCTGAGGCACGGTCCTATCAGTGTTCGTACAGCGCCCTTCCTCCTCCGGTTGACAACTGCGGTCCGCTGGCCGCTGATCCAACCTGCGTGTACAAGACCACGACGTGTCTTCCAGAGAACATCGACCCTGTTTCCGGGAAGTGCATTTTCTTTCAGGAGACTTATGACTGCGGTACAGATGTCTCAACCGGTTCCGTCGGCCCAGTTACGTCGTGCGCTGGTCCCGTCCGCTGCATGGGCACTGACTGCGCCACGCCACTCCCGGCCGAGGTCAACCCCGACTTCCAGAACGCAGCCATGGCCATGCAAACCGCGCAGTGGGCGCAGATGGACAAGAAGTGCGACATCAACGGATGCGAGATCTTCGTCGGTGACGGGTACAGCTGCAAGAACGTGTTCTTCGGCGTTCAGAACTGTTGTGACACGCCAGTCGGCGGGTCATTTGTCGACTACATCAAACTGGCGTACTACACGTGGAAGGTCGCAGACAGAAAGGCGATCGGTCAGTGGTTGACTGACCAAGGATGGGACACGATGGCGAGCGCCTGGGAGGGTTTGAGCACGCCAGTGGGAGAGACTATCGAGAACCTGACAGGGCCATTGATTGACGCAAGCGATTCGTACCTATCAAGGGCGCTTGAGCCATTCGCTGACGCACTTGATGAGTGGTGCCTTGACACATTCGGGGAGACCATGGGGGAAATGATTGGGTCTGCCATAGGGTCAGGTGCCGGAAGCACCATTGCTGACTTCATGAACAGTCAGCTCATGACCGAAGTGATCGGTCCAATGATGACGTTCATGATGTACTACGCCATCGCGATGCTGTTGATTCAGATCATTTGGTCCTGTGACCCTTCAGAGTTCGAGCTCAACGTCAAGAAGACCATGAAGCAGTGTCACTACCTAGGCGACTACTGCTCAGCCAGCTTCCTCGGAATTTGCTACGAACATAGGGACTCCTATTGTTGCTATAAGTCCCCTCTTTCCCGCATTATTCACGAACAATTGAACTCGGTATTCGCGATACCATTCCCTGGACCAAGCTTCCAGCCGGCGTGTAAGGGGTTCACCCCAGCGCAGCTCGCGACGGTCGATTGGTCGATGGTCGACCTATCTGAGTGGATCGCCGATCTCAAGCTCGCCAATCTGATGCCTGCCGACACTACTACAGCCGACACGATGTATCGAAGTGACCGCGTTACCGCTCTCCCCACAGTGACCGGGACCGGTGCGACGGGAAACACTGGTGTTCAGAACGCCACCATAGGCTCTGCCGGCGGGCAACCAACCGGTGCAACTGCAATCGTTCGCTCTCAACTTTGGGGGTCATTGCCATGACGAGCAACATGCGTTTCGCCATCCTGTTCGCGGCCCTCGTCTGCGGCCAGGCCTTCGGACAGGCCTCGCCTCCTGTCGACAAGCGCGTTCCGTTTGCGCACTACGCTGACAAGAACCGCGGCTGGCATTTCAAGGAGGTGATCCCGGATCCTGAGCCTGAAGAGATGCCTCCACCGCCTCCCCCGCCTGCTGCCCCACCTCCTCCGACCCCTGCGGCTTCCGCTCCGGTCGCGCTCAAGCCCATGAGCAGCGCCTGGATCAAGGAGCAGCTGCCTCGGTACCTCGACAACGCCATCGATGACCCGACGCCGGAGAACATATCTGCCTATCTGTACTTGCAGAAGTACGCGATGGATGCGTCGGAACGCTTTGCCAGCGCGTATCAGCGCGTGACTCTTGCAGATGCAAATCTCGACGGCACTGTGAGCCGACCAACCTGGAACGCCGGTGGGTTTGCCTTCGACGACGCCGCAGAGAAGGCGAAGACCAATACTCTGAAGGGCTTGGCCCAGGAGTACGGTCTTTGGTTCTTCTTCCGGTCAGACTGCGAGGCTTGTCACGTCGAAGTCACTGCCCTGCAAGGCTTCGCGCAACATTACGGATTTACCGTGTACCCGATTTCGATCGACGGTAAGCCCATGGAGTTCTCGCCATTCAAGGAGTTCAAAGCCGACCGGGGACAGGCGCGGCTACTCGGCGTCGAGTACACCCCGTCGATCTACCTGGTCAAGCCGCCAAACACGTTCCTTCAACTGTCTAGCGGGCTCGTGTCTGCCACCGAACTCGAAACGCGGGTGCTCGAGCTCGGCGCCCAAAGCGGGGTGATTTCTGGCGAGAAGTACCAGACTACGCGTGCCGATCGGAAGAACCTATTGCCTTCTCCAGGGCGCGTGACGCTTGCGGCCGACGCCCCCACCGACGACCCACAGTTCATTCGCGACAGCCTCAAGAAGATGCTCAAGCAGCCCTGAACAACCAGATCACAACAAGGATTTCAAGTGGCACTATTCTCTTTCCTTCGCCGTCGCTCAGCCGCCGATGACATCGCCGCGGCGCAGCCCTCCGAACCCCTCTCTGCGCAAGCGAGAGAAGCTGGGTTTGTGGTCCTCATGACCGATTTGCTTACGGAGCGGCGGTCCGAGAGGAACTGGCGCAACATCAAGCGCTTCGTGATTTCCGGCAGCGCTGTGATCCTTTTCGCCATCTACGTCGGCTTTTACGTGACCAGTCTCGGCTATCACTTCGTTCCAAACTCCGACATCGTAGGGGTCGTCAGGATCGTTGGCGGGATCGAGGAAGACTCGAAGACCGCATCGGCAAACGCTGTCATCCCAGCCCTCGCGAAGGCCTTCAAGAAGCCCAACGTCAAGGCGGTGGTCATCGCCATTGACAGTGGCGGCGGCAAGCCAGGCGAGTCGGAACGGATCATCAACTTCATCGAGCAAGAGAAGAAGGAGACCGGCAAGCAGGTCATCGCGGTGATTGGCAATACCGGGGCATCAGCTGCGTACATGATTGCCGTCCACTGCGACAAGATTTACGCTGGCAAGTACAGCCTGGTTGGCTCGGTTGGCGCGATCTTGTCGACCTGGGACTTCCACAAGGTCGCTCAGCGCTACGACGTCGAGCGCAAGGTGTACGCATCGGGAAGTCTGAAGGGCATGCTGGATCCATGGATCGAGTCCACACCCGAGGCCGAGGCCAAGGCTCACGAGCTCGTTTCCGCGATGGGAAGGACGTTCGCGAAGGACGTTAAGGCCATCCGCGGGTCGAAGCTGAAGGCCGGCGTCGACTACTGGACCGGTGAGGTCTGGAGTGGCGACCAAGCCATGGATCTGGGTCTCATCGACGGCATCGACACTCTCGACACTGTCATCAAGCAGACTTGGCATCTGGGCTACTACGATTTCGGACCCACGAAGAGTGGAGGCGGCTTTTCATTGCCATTTGGCGCCGCCATTGACAACGTAATCGAGTCCTTTGCCGACGCAATCTACCGGCGTTTGGAATCGGCTACGCGGGTAAACTGAGGACCGATTCCGGTTCACTTGGAGCTTATATGCGTGCTCGTGGAACTTTCACTCGCCTCATTTGCTGCTTTGTCGCGCTCTGCCTGTTCGTCGGGCCCGCCAGTGCGACGATGAACGCTGTCATGGACAAGATGTTCAACTCCATGATCAACGTGACGCCTGGCGGCATCTACCAGTCCCAGTCTGCGGGCATCATTGCGGGTCCATCGATCTACGAGCGGAACAAGATTTCGACAACCGTGCCCTTCTCGTTCCAGGCCCCACACCTGAAGGCCGGTTGTGAAGGGATCGACGCCTATGCCGGGGCTTTCAGCTTCATCAACAAAGATGCGCTTATCAACATGATGAGAAACATCGCCTCGAACGCGCTCCCGTACGCGTTCAAGATGGCGATTAGCACGCTTTGTCCAAAGTGCGACAACCTGATGTCCGAACTGCAGAAGATGGCGGACACCATGAACAAGTTCAACATCAACAGCTGCAAGGTGGCGATGGCTGGTGTAGACACTTACGCCAAGCCGTACGTCAAGGAATTCGCTGCATATCTCGGCGTTGAGGATGGCACCCGCGCTGACCAGAACGAGGCAGTTAGTGACCCTGTTGATTCGCCGATGAGCGCTTTGTTCTCAACCAATCCGGTTCTGGCAAGCCAGGAGCTTGAGTACAACTCAGCCTGGAAGTCCATGGCCAACTCCGATATCGCGCGTTGGTACATCAGTACGATGGCTGATGGCGACAAGATGAAGTTCTATCGCATGATCATGTCTTTCACAGGATCGGCATTGACCAGGTACACACTCGACGACACTGGCACCAAGAGCGACATTCCAGACACCATCAAGCTCAACGAGACGCTCTACTTCGATGACTTCCTCCGTGGTGGATCGAACAAGTTGATCTACCACTGCGACGATGAAGTTGACGGGTTGGTAGACATGAAGTGTCTGAAGCCAGACACCGTTGCGCAGGAGTCGATCACGATCCCTTCGATTCGCGACAACGTCAACCTGATGCTGTTCGGCGTTGCCGGTGCCCCAGGCATTCTCAGCAAAGTTTCTCAGCGAACGTCGGCTGGTGGCGTCTATCTGAGCGTTGACGAGCAACGATTTGTCGAGACGGCACCTGGAGCCATCTACGCGATGATCAAGCAGTTGTCGTCGAATCCGCAAAGTGCCAAGGTCTACGCGACGTCTATCGCTGACTGGCTGTCCGTGGAAATGACGGCACAACTCCTCATGGACATCGTGCGAAACGTCAGGATGGGCACCGCCAAAGATGTTGGCGGCCCAAAGGGCGGCAAAGATCCTGCGCGTGAAAAGTTCATCGAGCATCTCTCCTATGTGGAGGATACGGTTCGCGCGGAACTTAAGGCTGCCACTGATCGCATGGGCGGACTCGAGCGGTCGCTTCAGCTCGCCACGGTCATTCGGAAGAACCTCAACGAGGTGACGACTGCCAGCGCGCGACCCTCATTGTCGACGCCCAACCGGTAAGGTCCGAGGACCGTTCATGTTTGACATCATCTCGTTCGGCGAGTTTCGCATGCTCGAGCAGGCCCTGAATGGGCTTGCTGCAATTACCGCGACTGGCTCATTCGGCGAGATGATGCGTGTCGCATTCTTGGTCGGCATCCTGACGTTCGGTGCGCGTGCACTCATGACAAACAAGTGGGATGCCGTCCCACTGCTGACAGGGTTCATCGCTTACTCTGTCATGTTTACGCCGAAGGTCACAACGACTGTTACGGATGCTTATGGCGGTGGAACAGTGGTTGTTGCCAATGTACCAATCGGACTTGCCGCGCCTTTGGCAATCACATCGCACGTCGGGCGGTTTCTCGCCACTACGTTCGAGAGTGCGTTCTCGGTCATAACACCGGGGAGTTCGTACCTCACAAACGGGTATATGGAGCCGCTCACCGTACTGCTGAAAATGCGGGACGGAAGTTTCGGATACGCGAACTCAGATACCACCAACAACGGCAACTTCGAACGAACGCTGTCCGCGTACGTGGTGCAATGCGTCTACTACGACCTTGAATTGGACGATGGATCTGCCCACGAGGTCACGATCGAGAACATCAAGAAGACAGGCAACACCCTGGATGCGATCAAGACGACGTTCATGAACATCTCGGTTCTGACGGAAGTCCCGGGGATTGATCCGCCAGGCGGCACAATTCGAACTTGTGCTGACGCCTATAACACCATCAAGGCTGGCTTTGACGGCACCTGGGTGGACTTGTACTTCGACAACTTTCTGCAGAGCAAGCTGCAGGTACCTGTGAATCCGACGGCCGGGACTGCCCAAGACCGTGTGGGCGCCGCCCTGTCCGCGATCCAATTGAGTTCTGCCGACGCTCGCATGTACATGGTCAACACGTTGTTGGCCAACACGATAAAAAAGGGCGAGGCTGGTTACGCTGCGTCCCATGGAGACGTCAGCAGCGCTGTTATCCGCACCCAAGCGCTCGAGCAACGAAACGTTGAATGGGCGGCAGAGAAGTCGCTGTTTGAGAAAATCGCTCGCCCGGTCACCGCCTTCATCGAGGTCTTTATGGTATGCGGAGGCCCGATCATGGCCTTCGCAATTGCAGCGTTTGGCCCAGCGGGGTTGGGTACGCTGGTCAAGTTTCTCATGATGCACGTTTGGGTCTGCTTGTGGATGCCGACCATGACGATTTGCAACATGTACCTGTACACGCAGATCAATCGGTATGTGACCACGGTCGGCGGCAGCACCGGAGCAAATCTCTTGTCGTACGGGTCAATGGACGACTTGAATACGCAACTTCAGACCTGGGTTGCGGTCGGCAGTATGCTCGCTGCCGCAACTCCAACGCTGACCCTCATGCTGATCTGGGGCTCCAACCAGGTTGCTACGACCCTCGCCAGTCGGATGCACAGTTCAGGGCATATCGACCCAACCATGGCCGCTCCCCCTCTCGTCAGTAGCGCGCCGTTTGTGCAGAACCAGTCTGGGTATGGTGGCAATCCAGAACTTTCCTATACGCGAACAGGTGCCTCGCAGAACACCTTGTCGACCAACAATACGCTGGTCGATCAGCAGTCCAGCGCTGCCGCTCGCATGGAGCAGGCGCAGAAGACTGCAAGCGCTGGGCTTTCCAGAACGTTGACCAACGGGGTCTCGGGCGTTGATTCGGTGAGCGTTTCCGATACAGGCACCATCTCGGCGACCGGCTCTCGAGGCAAGGCTCTCGAGACCGTGTTCAACAGCGCATTTCAGGCCGGCAGAGACAGCGGCATGAGCAAGGATGAATCACAGCGATTCGCTGCTGGGTTCGCAATGAACTATGACGGTAAGGCGAGCGTTGGCACCGGTGGGGCTATGCCTGGCGTGCAAGCAGGCCTTGGGGTTGGGGGCTCAGCCAAGATCGCAACCGAGAATGGCTTGTCGCTCGGCGCAACCGAAAAGGCTGTCAAACAAATGAGTGAGGGTGTCCGAACCGGACAGGGCGTCTACGCGAAGTTTGGAGAGGCTGTTGGCCAGTCGCACGACTCAAAGAGCGGGTGGTCGTTCAACCATGAGGAAGGTGACAAGTCTGCGAGGGATTGGAGGATGCAGCAGAGTGATGCGGCTAGCGCCTCGAAGAGCTACGGCGACCTCAAGATGGCAAATGCCGTGTTTGGAAACAGCACAAGCTGGACCATGCCTCAGTTGGCCGATGACATGAAGCGTCTCCAGGGCGGCGATGGCTGGGAGGGAAAGACCATGGCGGCGTTCCGTTCTGGTGCCTTCGGCGGGAACCGCATGGCGCAGGATGAGGCCCTGGGACATATCATCAACACGCCGGCTTTCCAGAACCAGACGTCCTCGATGACACCCGCCCAGAAGGAAGCAACTGCTGCTACGCATTTGATGCTTTCGAACAGAGAAGCGAACGGAGGGCAGATCATTGCGGCCCTTTCCAGTACGTCCGGCGCTGACCGCGCAAAGCTCGCTGGCGGACTTCCGGACGCCGGTGCGAACAAGGGTGTCGCGTCCGATGTGGCGCCATATGGGTCTGTCGCCTTTGCGGCAGGAGTGAAGACCGCACTGTCAGAGAACATCACAGCGCCCGATGCGAACAACGCTACGATGCACAACTACTCCGACGAGCAGGCGCCCGCTGCCCGCGGTGCTTCTACCAATAGGGGCGCTGCAGCTGCCTTCGCTACTGGAGGTGAAGGAGCTGTTCGGCAGGCTGCATTCCTCTCTCACAGGGACGTCGCCAACACGGCTTCCGGTTGGCAAGAAGATCTCAAAGGCCGCCGCGGTACCGCCTGGAAGAGCTACACGAATCGCAAGGGCGCGTTGATCGGCGAGAATATTCGGTCTCAAGGGGGCGCCGGCTCAACGCCAGAGGAGCTCGCTGCAGCTGCCAACCGCCCCCCCGGCGAAGCGGCAAAAGCGCCAGCCGCCGCCGCTGGTGCTGCTGTTGCGGCTCCACCGCCACCCCCGCCGCCGCCTGCGGATCGCACCGGCACCTGGTGATGCAGAAATACGACGACTGCGCCGCCCGAGTTTTGCCCCTCGTCGCTGCTCACCAGTTGTAGACTCCATCCGGCGCACGATACCGTGACGACGGAGTGATGACATGTCTTGGCTGTTTAGACTCATAGGTAGCCTGTTTTCCAACGGTGATTTCCTGGGCGGGTCAGAAGATGATGGCCCAACGGTCTCGCCGTTAACTGCGGGTCCCAACACGTGGGAAGGGCACGCCAACGATTTCCTGAACGAGGACGGAATGTTCACCCCCATGGGCGGGCAGCTCTTCGACTGATGAAATCCGGATGACAGCCCACCGTGGTTGATGGAAGAGCCGGGCTCTGTCTCTCGCGTACGATCCCACGTGTTCGGCGTGCCGCCGTGCCCGCATCAATGCTGTCTCACCAGGGGCTGCAGGATCGCTGAAGGGACGGCAAGAAGAAACTGAGGCAGCGGGATGTCTCCGCGCTGCCACTTGGCGCCCCTTCGCTCCTGAATAGCAGTTGATCGGCGGGAGTTGGTTGCGCTCACGACACCGATCACCTGATTCTCGGAAGCAAAGTGCTTCGAACTCCCCCTGCAATGGCGGCACAGGCTGCACTACCTGGCCCTCTGCCCACACCGACGCAGGGCGTCGTCGAAACGATTCTGGGGAGCTCTGGACCTTCCCACGCGAAGGGCCCGTCCAGCCGGCCATCTTGACGAAGCTACATCAGATCCACACCAGGGGCGGCGTTCCTGCCCGATGGGACGTGTCCCGATGCCGTCGCCATGCCTGCTGACTCGAGCTCTTCACGAGCTGTCACCCCACACACGAGGCACTTCGGTGCGACGTGTAGAGCGTCTTGCAGGACTGTGGACGATTCGACCGGTGCGCACCTGAACGAATTGTCGCCACATGCTTTGCGATGCTCTCGTTGATCAGAATGCGAGGCGCAGTGAAGCGGCGCGGCGGGTATGACAGCGCAGAACTCGAAGCGGCCGCACCCGAGTCCATCTCCGGCAATCGTCGACCCGCCAAGCCAAACATCGGCTTAACGGTAAGGTGTGGAAACTGGATCATTGCTTGGCCGCGGGTCCATGCGCGGCGTGGGATGCCGACCTCAAGTGTTGTCGCACCTTGCCGAAAACGAAAGAGCTGGCACACCGGAGATACAGGATGGCATCGGCAGTCGACCTACTGGCAGGCGCACTGGACGCTCAGCGCGCTCGCGAACGCCAGCTTAAGACCGACGCGCAAACAAGACTTCAATGGGTCGATAGTCTCATTGCGCCCATTGACAAGGCCGTCGCCGATGCCCATCGTGCGCACTTCTATGCGCAACGCGATCGAGGTGCGCTCGCACACGAGAAGCCAGACCCAGACAGATTTAGCTTCACGTTCGACTTTTTCCCAATGGCGACGTCAGCAGGCGCTATTTCGCGAGCGCTTTCAAACGGCCCGCTTATGAGAGAAGGATATATCTGCCCGCGTTTGAGATTGTGGGTGCGGCCGGATTTGGGCACATACTTTGTGAAGCAGTCGACAGGACAAACCGATGGTTGTGGCGGGGCGGAGGAGGTCGAGATTGCCAGCGGGAGTGTTAGCCAGCTCACACCGGTCATCGTCTCGGATGTGCTGCAGCAATTCATGTCAGCATCGATTGCAGTGCTTGCCGATCCCAGTGTCTTCCAAGTCTTCGCAGCCGTCGCAGCACAGGAGCTGGACTATGCAGGCGAGATTCCCACTAAGGGCCTATGGAGTCGTCTGTTCGGCAGATGAATCCTTCACTCGCGGGATCTTCCATCGGCACAATTAACAATCGGGGCTTCAAATGCTGAAGTTCGAGATTCGCGTGAAGATGCCCCACGGCGGCGAACAGAAGGTCGTCGTGCAAGCCTCCAACCGGAAGAACGCCGAAGCTCAGGCGGCCGCCCAATCGGGAGGAAAGGTGCTTGGCGGACGGCAATTGCTTTAGCGTACTGCTCTCCAACCTTTGCTCGGCTCGGGTAAGCAAGCGACGATTCACTGGCTCTCGCCGAAGTGGGAGACGTCGGCTCTGGGGCAGCGTTGCTCTCTGCGCAGCTTCTGTGAAACGCTACGACGGGGCGTCAAGCCACTAGGCTGAGACATGCAACACGGCAGTTGCCACCGGCTGGTGGTTGGTTTCCACACTGCCTTCCGCTTTTTTGCGGCATCACTCAGCGCTGGCCCACCAGGATGTCACTGCCACGGATCTGGTGACGAAGCTAACCGTTCGGAGTGGGCCACGGGACGACTGAATTCGAGGCGCGAACTGGAGTGTCTGATGGCAAGAGAGCGTGCAATCGAGGCTCTTACGAAAGCTCGTCAGCGCACTGCGCCTCCTCCGAGCCGGCGTCCAGCTCAGGCCGTTCTAGTAGCCCATCTCATCGCAGGGGCGCTTGTATGGGCACGTCCTGCACAGCGCGCGAGACTCACACCGATTTCCCGTGCTCATCCCAGATTTCAACTCACCATACCTGTGGTACGCGGCGATGATCTGGTCTTCCCCCAGCAAGTTGATCGGAACGTATTCGTTGCCGTCTGGCGTAAGAACCCTGATGTACCCACGGTCGCTCACGGTTTCCCGCGTCGATCGTTCGACGATCATCTTGTAGGCTGAGACCTGGAATATGTCCGACCGGTACACCGTGCGTCGTTGCCGACTCTTGCTGTCTGACAAAACGATCGTCCCGTCGTCCAGCTTGAAGCCCTCGTCAAGGACACCGTGCATCGCTACCGGTGAATCTGTGCGGACGGCTTTTTCCTTTCCCCAGATCTTGGCGTCCTTCAAGCGGCCAGGTAGAGCTGTCACCACCGATTGCCCAACGCCTGGCAGAAGCCACTTCGCCAGGTAATAGATCAGCAGGCCGGCAATGATGACGGCGTAGATCTTGATCACTTCAGCATCCTCAGAACAAGGTTCAAGACGGCTCGCAAGCAGCTTGCCAACCATGTGCGCTGTGCTGCAGCGCGAGCGAGCACCGGCGATGTCGCATAGTAGAACCTGACGACAAACCGCCCCAGCCGGTGCGGTATCAGAGCTTCATCTCGGAACTGCCGAAGCCGTACTGTTTGCGGTGCATCGCAGCCGTACACAGCGGTCGCGATAAAGCACCGCTTGTCCGGCGTCGACGGTGTCTTTTGGTTGAAAGCGCGCTGGTGCAGCTCGTTGCCAGCGGCTTTGCTTCGCTCTTGTTCTCTGGTCGTTCTGTCGCCAAGCTTCGATCGCAGGTACACACGGCGCTCGCACACCGCCACCTCTGAAACCGCAGTAACTGCCACACTCTTTTTCTTCATCTGCTTCGCTCAGGTCAACTTTGATGCGCTCTTGGTCGTGCCTATTGCGCTGGGGTGCCCATGAAGTCGAGGTCCATCTCCACGCCGTTCAGCTGGCTCATGTCGAGTTTGCCAGTGGGCTGGCCGCCACTTGACGAAACGTGAGGGGTAGCTCCTGCGACCTGTGGCGGCGTCGCCTCAGCGGTTGTCGCTTTGGCCGCGATCGCTGACCCGTTTGGGTGCGCGACACTTCCCGCTTCCACTGCCACGGCGAGCTCCGGTCCGCCAGCCTTCCCACCCGTCTTGTTCGTGGCTGCGGCCATCATCCACAAGCGCAGGGCTTCGACGCGTTGCCGCGGACCGAGGTTTGCGACCAGCTCGTGCACGGCTTTGAACAATGGGCCATCACGCCCCCGAAGCAGCCGCAAGTTCAGGCGGATCTCGTGATCATTGGCCACTCCGGGCCTAAGCTTCTTTTCGCTGCTCATCACACACCCACTTCAGCTTTCGCCGGGGCGGCGTGAAGGCCAGCACGCCTTGCTGCCATCATGCCAAAACCGCGAACGTTGGCGTAGACAGCATGTTGGGCGACTCGCACGTCATACCCATGGAACATCTGCACCACGGACGCTTGGTACAAGTGGGCAGCGCCGCCTACGATGATCACGTTGTCGATATCGGACTTGGTGCCAATCTGATGCGCCAGCTTTGCCAGGCCATCGTCAATCACCTTTTGCCCGGCTGCCATGTGCCGCGACAGGTCTTCCGCCTTCCCATTGAATCGGAAGGGCCTGCCTAGTCTGATCGCCTCATCCATCCGATCCAGAGAACTCTCCGTCAAGTCCGCCGGTTTGCCCTCGCGCTGCTTGATCGTGTTGGCCATGCTTTCGCCGATGGCGCGAAGGATCGCCGCCATCCCCGCGTTATTGGCGGCACCCGACCGTACGCCCACCATCTTCAACCCGCGAGTCACGACCCAGTCCAGCGTGAAATACCCAGGATCGATCAGCAGGCTGTTCGAGGATTGCAGGTGCGGCAGCATGCTGTTCCGCACCCCGAAATCCCACATTCCGCCCACCGGTTGCGGAACGACCATGCACTCTTTGACTTCGATCTCTCGATCCTGAAGGCGGTGCAGCCCGGTCATCCGTTGCGCCAAGTCCCGGCCGAGCGCCTCGACGCTCGACACCGGAAGCCCTAGGAACAGGCAGTCCACGCGCGGTACTTTCATACGATCCAGCGCACCCCTGACCAGCGCCGTGTATGCGGGCTTCCGTGCGAAGTCGAGGTCGAGTGTTCGACTCGCATTCGCTGCCATGCCCAACATCGCGTCAGGCCCAACCTCGAAAAGGGTCCCCTCCACGTCGACGCTGGTTGTGTCGCGCGGCGAGCCGAAAGCTTCCAGTCCCTTCCTAGACGAGACAGGCGCCACCGACGGGAACATCGCGCACTCGATTTCGTTGCCGTCCATGCCGTCCGTTAGCGTGTACTTGGTGTTGCCGTACCCGACGTCTATGGCCCGTGCAATTTTCTTTTCACTGTTCATTGCAATCCTTCGTGTGTGCTGTGTTGGAAGAGTCTGTTTGTCGTCTTGATCGAGGTTCGCATCTAGCCTGCCGGGTCCTTCAGGTCGCCTCGAGCCAATCCGCCGGCAGCTGTGACCATTTGGTCCTTCACGTCTAGCTAGACGTGGAGCACGTCTAACTCTTCCCGCCTCCTCGACTGCGTCTCGACGTCGGAGCTCTTCGTGTCTAGCTAGACGTGCTCCACGTCTAACTCAGCAACGAAGTTCTCCACGTCGCCATCGAAAACCGCCTTCACGTCTAGCTAGACGTGCTCCACGTCTAACTGTCGTTTTGGGGCTGCCAGAGGCTCAACTTCGAGGTACTTCGTGTCTAGCTAGACGTGAAGGGCATTGGTGCCCATGGTAGCGACTCAAATCGCGGCCAATTGCGCGGCAAAAGACCCGGCTGGCACCGCATTGGCAGGAAATGCAAGCTGCATATGCGCCCTTCTCGCTGGCCACTACAAAAAGCGAGTCGTCAATAGAGAGGCGACTTTTAGAGCACAAACGACGGGGGTTCTAAGCTGCTTTTACAGCATATCCACCAAGGAAAGAAAATTGAATGCTTGACGGACGCCGTGCGGACCTGATAGCCTATGCGTTCCTTAGGGCAATGCCCTGGATGCGCTGCTCGTCAGCGCCCCAAAACCGGTTCTCTTCGGAGGCCGGCGACCCGGGTGAGTAGGTCATCCCAATTTCAGCCTTGCGCTGATAGCAACCACCCGTACCAATGCGTACGGTCTCCTCACCAGATCTCCTGGTGAACCCTGGTCGTTCTCGTCACCTGCACGCCAGCCTGTCGGCCTTTGTGCCAATGGTTGCCGCCCCTACAGGGGGAGACGTGAACGTCCACGCCTAAGCACCTCTCTTTTTGCCCTCGCTTTTTCGACAACCCTGCCGGCCTTTGTGCTGGGAGGACCAAGTTGGTCAGTGGGTCGCGTAGATCGGGGATGGTGCAGGCCTGTGGGCTTGTACATCCTTGTGATGCCGATCCCAGGTTGGGCACGTTGTGCCGGGCTGCTGTTAGCAGGCAGCCACTCAGGGCGGTGCTGTTGGTTAGGAAGAGGTATGCCCCCCAAGGGGCCACCTACTGGGGTTGCGTGCTCTGCACGCCCCTCATGGGCCTTCTCAGAGAAATCTGAGCGCCAATGTTCTCGATAAAACTAAAGAACCCGCTTTTCCCCTGATGCAGGAAGTAGATGTACCCGTACGGCTTAACGCCGGGGAGAAACGCGACCTGGTTGCGTATCGAATTGCGGTTCCAGATCAGAAGACACGTTGGAAAGTTCACAGAAGGGAAACCCATGCAGTCAGTGCAGCAGACCGGAGCCTGGCGCGGTCACAATCGATATAGCCGCGACTTCCTCAAGCTGGACGTCGTGAAGCAGGTGCAAGTCCTCGTGGACGAACTCGCGAACTTCCACCTCCACAAGCACAAGAAACTCAGTAACGCGACCGTAATGGCGCGGGCCTACGTGTGCCACCAGTTCTTGGACACCGTACGCCAGGCTGGATTCGCGATCCGGAATATCCTCAACATCGACCAGCGCCATATCGGGGCGGCTGTTTCTGCATGGGTTGCCGATGGATTGGCAGCCAGCACCATTCAAACCCGCATGTCGATCTTGCGGTGGCTTGCAGCGGCCGTAGGAAAGAAGGGCTTGATCATGGACCCAAGTTACTACGGGGTCGAAGACGCGACTGTCGCTCGCACCTATGTAGCCACAGAGGACAAGAGTTGGTCGGCGCACGATGTCATTTCCGCCGAGAAAGTGGCCGAGGCTATGGCAATAGACGTTTGGGTCGGCCATCAGCTCGACCTGATGCGCGCCTTTGGGCTGAGGATTAACGAGTCCATCATGCTGCGTCCCGAGATCGCAGACCAGGGAAACATGCTCCGCATCGAGGAAGGAACCAAGGGCGGAAGAACCCGGAACGTTCCGATCCGCACAGAGGATCAGCGCCGCGTCATCGATGCCGCCAAGCTGCTGGCCACCAGGAGCGCTAGAGGCAGTATGTGCCCGCCATCGTTGAAAGTGGCGCAGGCCAAGAACCGCATCTACTACGTCGCCGGCAAGAGGCTAGGGCTGCGGAAGGCTGATCTGGGCGTGACTCCACACGGTCTTCGCCACGAGTACGCAAACGACAGATATGAAGAGGTCAGCGGGAGTCCTTCCGCAGTGCGCGGGGGGTCTTCAATCCTCGATCGAGCTGCTGACGAAAGAGCTCGACACCAGGTCACTCACGATCTCGGGCATGCGCGGCTGAGCATTACTGCGGCGTACACCGGCCCACGAATTAAGGGCCGACCCAGAAAGCAACCGCCGCCGGCCCAGACGGAGCCAGGTGCATGAGGCGCTCACAGCGTGGCTACGTCGGCGGTGGTGGGTTGGTGCTCATTGCCATCGTCGTCGGCCTCATCGCAGCTTGGAACATGGGCGCAACCGTAGAGCCTCTCAAGTGGCTCAGGACGAGGCAATCCGCAGCCACGCCGTTCGCAGGCGAGTTTGCCGACCGATCAGACGACACGTCCAACGCTCTGTCTCACGTTGGGATTCGCGCGAACGTCAGCGTCCCCATGTCGTTCAGCGCTGTTCGGCAAGGGTTCGAAACGCCAGATGCGTTCCTCTTGGTGAGGGCGGGGCAGGATGTGGGCTTGGACTTGCCCCGGGGCCACTACAGCTTCAAGGTATCCCAGGTCGGCCAGCCTCAGGCGTCAGCTGCGGAGTTGCCACTGCAGGTCAGGACTTACGATGTTGACCTGACAGCCGCCGGTGTTGTCGTCGATCTCAACAGACAGAACTCAGGTCGTCTGCCATTTCCGTTTGAGGCTCACTGAACTCTTGCGACGTGTCGTCGGCGTAGGCGCTGAAGTCCGCTTGCCAAAGACCTCCGTTGTGAACCGTGAAGGTGATTGCCCCATCGGTCAAAGCGTCCGTCCTGTGAAGCACCAGAAGGCCGTGTAGCTCTTCCTGCTGATCGGGAGTGAGTCGCCGAAGCTTGCGCACCAGGCACGCTTCGAACGCTCGCGCGTCATCGCTGGCGAGCGTGTGCATCTTTAGCGGACAAACGGCACCCTTGCCCACGTATGGCAAGCGGTACCTTCTCACGGCCCAACACCCCACTCAGTAGCCGCCGCTCTCGCGCTCAAGCCGAAGTGACAGTCGCCCACGAGGTATCCATCGAGAGGCAGGTCGCTTATGCCGTGGTCGACCTGCCTTGCAAGGGCCGAGGCGTGATGGACCATTGGAGCCTTTCTCATCGAGCCCCAGATCCCCAGTGCAACCGCGAGCCCCTTCATCTGGTGCGCAGTGAGGGAGCTCCTCCCGTCAAGGACGGACAGGCGAACTTGTTCGTTCTGGGTGTCGGCGCTCGCGTAGGCGGTGGCCTCCCACAACTTGTGGCCATCTGCCGTTCGCATGCGGAGGATCCGCCAGAACATCCAACACGACACCTCGCCAGCGCTAGTTTCGACTCCGAGCGAATACAGCACCGCAGCCCGGATCACATGGCGATCTGGGGTGAGAGTGAGGGCCGAGAGGATCCCTTGCGGGAGACAGTAGATGGATGAACGCATTTCAGACGGGAAAGATAACAGTTCTCCCTCTCCAGACACGCCAGAACGCTGTTGTAAGGGTGGGTAAAACAGCACATCTTTGGCGCTTGCCGGAGTTCCATGCACCTTGGACGCACCAGGCGTGATACGCCAAGAACGAGATCCGGGCCGGCCCAACTGGAAAAGGCACTGTGGCCGAACGATTCCGGCCAGCTGACGGACGCAATCGGGAGGTGGAAGAGATCATTAACGTAGCGTGTCGACAGCTTACAAGAAAAGCGCGCTGCCAAAATTTATGAGATAGGGGGGCGGGGATATTGAATTCGCCATCGCCATAGACCTTATGCGGCCGCGGCAAGCAGGTCAAATTCTCGGTTGACAGAGCCGCTGGTCGATCGTGCCAGCACCACCTGGAGATCTACGTTGGCGCCGGCCAGTCCGCGTCGTTCCTTGAACACTGCTCTACGAAGCGCGTGGTCGTGCCTTCCTCTTACGGCCGCCGCCACTGAAACGGCTCCCCGTTGTACCCACCACCTGTAGCCGCTCGTCCAGCTCGACCCTGCAAGGCTTGCCTGATGCTTCGCCTTCAGCCACTCGTATTCTTCGTACACGGCGTGATCGGCGCTTTCGAGGTCGATCTCGAGCTCAGGCCCGGTGTTTATGTCCAACACACGCAATCCCGCACTCGTGGTCGTATGCCCCATGCACGACTCACCTCCTCCAAGTTCCGCCGCCAGGTCTGCCAGCGGTTCCGACAGTCCAGCATGCAGTAGGTCCGGGCAGGACTCCCAAGCCGGGTCAACCTCCAGAAAGCGCAGGGCCGGGACAGGTCTCCTCGGCATGGCAACCACTGTCGGCACCGGGTAGCGCTTGCTCCCATTGCGGATCTCCTGCCACTCGCGCACCGCCTGAAACGCCGGTAGCGTTGCGTTCAAGCTCCACATCACGTCAAGCGCCACCATCTGGGTGAAGGGCAGGAGCTCGAATCGCGGCTCGATTCCTTCGGATCGCGCGGCGTCCTGCTCGATCGCGTCGATGGTCATGCAGTAGCGAGTGAGAGCAAGGAGCTCGGCGGGCGAGTATTGGCTTGGGCCGACCTGGATTCTTCCGCCCTCGATCGTTCGCCCGATCCAGTTCCGACGGCTGAAATCGAACTGTGTGGCGGCCAGGTAGTTTCGTAGCGCGTTGAGGCCAGCCATGTATTCGTACCGCGGCTCACGCAGCATCGCCTCCATGCTCTTGTCATTTCCCACCTGGACGCACAAGCTGCAACCGGTCCGGGCGCCACAGCCGCCGCTCTGCTTGCGTTCGTCGCTGATCATGTCCGACACCACGGCGCACGTGGTACCGCCGGCGGCCGCGTAGATCCGCAGCGTCTCGCTTTGGTCGGAGTAGGTGTCGACCAGGCCGGAATTGCAGTAGCCCAGCAGTTCCCATACGTCATCCGTCTCCCAGTGCGCAACCGGCGTCATCATCAGATCGCCGTCCTTGTTCCGCACGGGTTCTGTAGCCGAGTCTCCCCTTGCCTTCATCTTGGCCGACCGTCGCTCGCTCTCTGCGAACCTTGTTCCAGTCAGCGTCACCACCAGGGCGCCGAACACTTCAGCCGCCATGATCTGTTTGCGCAACCTGATCATTGGGTTGATCTTGAAGTTCTGGCTGCATTGCGCTGCCATGCCTGCGAACGACGGCAGTGACCGGCCCGACAGCACTGTCATCTGGAAGCTGTCCGACAAGGACGGCATCGCGACGTGGATCGTCAGATCCAATCCATTCGCCAACGCCAACGCTTTCAGCTTGGACTGTTCCCGCTTGGCGTGCGCTTCGATCTCTGGGTTCTCGATGCGCGTGTCACCTGTCAGGCAGAGCAACCGCGGCGACAGACCTTGCACCTTGGCGCGCAGTGCCGCCTCGATCGCGAGCACCATCACGCAACTGGAGTCCTTCCCGAAACTGCATGCGACGACGACCGTTGCCTGCGCACGGAACAGTGAAAGGATCGCCTCGACAGCTGGGCCGGCAATCGGCATCAGGATTTCCAGCGGCTGGAACGGTTTGTCGGCGGTCATGGCGTGGTGGTCTATGCGTGCGGGGCTCGGTAGACCATGGTCCGCCTTCGGGCCCGCTCCCTTAGCGCCTTCGCGTCTCGATCAGTCGTCCCTGCTCGACCGCACCGCTGCCATGAGCTGCTGCGACAACATCGCCGCCGTCGTCTCCGGATGTGTCTGGTAGACGCACGTCCGGTAGCTGCCCATCAGGTGTGTTCCCAGGCGCTGGAACGCAGCTTCCCCGCCCTTCGGGCTGGCACCCGTGAAGTTGCCCATCCCGTCGCCCACGTCGAGCTCGACCGCCGAGACGTTGGCGATGTACATCGGATCGCACAGGCCGTTGACGTCGAAGTGCGAGCAGAACCACTCGGCGATCGCCCGCATGTCCGGCGAAACCGTGTTCGCTCCGAACGACCGCGAGAAGAGACCCGCCTTGGCGTTGGCGCTGCTCATGGTGCTTGAGGTTTGCATGGACATCTCCGGTGGGGATGTCTCTACTGTCCTCCGATGGGCCGGCCCGCTAAGCCATCACCATCGACGCCGCCGTCGGGTGGAACCCATCCTTTCCTTGCCGGCTATTGGACGTTCGGCCCGTAGTCCAACTGAGTCCGTCCCGCTGCCACCGGGTGCGAAGGAACCGACAGCCGCTCGATCCTGTCAGCTTCGGATCGAATCTGCGCTGCCCGAGCTCGGTACCGCCCGGCGATCTGAGTCGCTGCTGCTTGCGTCATCCCCAGCGGCGGGCACTTCAGCATCTGAGCCGCGAAGTCATCGGCGTTTTTTGCCTGGAAGCGCGTGTACGCCGCGCGTGTCTGCGCCGTTTGGTTGTACCAGGCGTTCGGCACCGTGTTCAGTTCGCCCGTGTCGTCGTATCTATATAGGAGGGAGCCGCTGAACCGGGTGTTCTCGGTCAACAGCGTGTGTGGCCGGCCCACGTCGACAAACTGAGCGAAGGTGGGGCGCTCCGCAAGCGTAGTTGATCCATCACTATCCACAAACCGACCACGCATCGAAGCCATCAACGCTTCCTCATCGCAGGGCCGGGAGGCGCACGTCCACCAGGCCGCGGCTGCTGCTGATCGTCACGCCCTTGGGCGGGTGCGTTGTGAGGCTCTCTCGCACTGCTGGCGAAATCGTCCCGGCGCCGGCCAGCGCCCACAGCAAGCAATCCGGCAACTTCCCCTCCGTCTCTCTCGAGATCGCCTCCAGGTCAGCAGGACTGAGGGCCCCGATCGCCGCCACCGCGCGGATGAGCAGTTCGCCAGCCGTCGCAACGGCCTCCTGACCGGCTGCGCTCAGTTCGTGTTGCTTTGTCGAGGGGTTTGCCATCACCTGTTCTCCTGATCCGTTTTCGATCTCTTGAAGTACGCCACCGCCCATGGATATTCGCCAGGGCCTGGCTGTCTCGCGCCGAGTCAGTCGCCGGCTGCGAGGTAGTCGAGCTGCTCGCGCGCTTCCTCGGCGCTTGTTTGGTCCGTGTCGCTCGGCCAGCTTTCGAGCGCACCACTGATGCGCGTCCACCCTGTCGGTTCCGGCGGACCGTCGCCGTTGGTCTCGCGGATGAAGCCCGATGCGTGTTGCCAGGTCGCCATGCCGTTCACTCCGTCAGTTCGCGCGTTACCTCTTGCTTGGCCACCCGACGCTCGATGCGCTTGGCCATGCGGCACCACGCGGTGCGCTTGCTCTTTGCCGGCGAGCAGCACCGGCAATGCCAGCCGCCCGGCCCAAGGCCAGTTTGCCGCATCTTCAGGTGAATCCGGTTTGCCATCGCTCTTGCTCCTTGATGATGACTCTAGTTTGCCGGCGCCGGGCATTGCTCGAAGCCGGCGCCCACCGTCTCCCTCTCTTAGGCTCGCGCCGAGGTGGAGAAGCGCGTCATCGGTTGACCGAGCAGGGAAACGGCACGCAGGATTTCACCGGGCGTGACGGTCCGAAGGGCCTCGGATCGCCCGTCGCTGATGTACTTGGCGACGGACATTTGCTTCCAGTTGTCAGCGGGTCGGTCGTTGCAGAGGTTCCAATCCCCGCAAGGACCGGTACGCCGGAAGACTGTGACGTCCACAGACGGATGAAGCCCGGCCCCGAACATCGTTTGCGCGACGATCTTGGCCTCTGAGCCGTCCGCACGTTGAAGCACTTGCGTGATCTTGGTGGCTTTCTCGACGCCGTCCTGAGCCTGTTGTGCATCGGAGTCGATCGGCTGAGTGTTCTGCATGGCTAGGCTCTCCGGTGTTGATGACTAGAGTTTGACAGTCGCCGTTCCTCCACAAAGCCACGCCTTGCGCGCGCTCACTGTGAACAACCCTTCCTTCCATGCCAGGGGTTCCGTGTTGCCTACCTTTGCGCAGGTCAGTGCAGGACGCGCACGCGGATCGAACCCGTCAGGCGCTGGTCGCCGTGGTCGGTGAAGACTCGCAGCGAGCCGTCCGCGCAGATGGTGACGTGTGTCACGCGGATCATCACGCCGCCGCGCTTGGTGTCCACGATGGTCGAGCCACTGCGCAGTTCGCGGGCCGGGATGTTGACGGTGTTGCGGGTGGTGGCGGTGGTGGATTGCATGGTGTTCTCCTGGGTGTGTGTGGTGTCTCGATGGGTCCAGTTTGGTCCTCCACCACCTCACCCGAAGCGCCATGCAGGCGCCGGTGCGTCAACGCTGCCGCCCGTAGATATTCGTGCTTTTCGCGCGGCCTAATGCGCTTGGAAAGTACGACGCGCGCGGGAAGTCAGTTTCGTGCGCGGCGGTTCGCTCGCTCGCGCAATGACGAGAGCCACGCAGCACGCTGACGTGCTGCCTCCTTTCGCGAGTCGAAGCCGCAGTAGTGGCGCTCGTGGTCTCTCGGGTTCATGCTGTCTCCTGGGTTGCTGCACGCGCCACCGGCGCCGGATCGATTCGGAAGTCCGTCGCGTTGGTGCCGTGTACCCAGCGCGAGACAGCGTCTCGGAAAGAGAAGTCCACGTCCGGCATCACTTCTAGCCACGGACCGCGCTCGGTGCTGAAGAGCACCGTATCCGCTTCCTGGACCACGCGCCAGGTCACGCCGTCCCAGTGCGGGACAGCCTGCTTCGCCTCCGCGATCTTGTTCTTTCCCCGTCGGGTGATACCCGTCATCGCGACGGTTCGGTCGGTCGGCATCTTGGCCATGGTCTTCTCTCTTGGTCACGGCCGATACTGGGCCGGCCCGGACTGATCTGTCAGGCGGTGTGATCGCTCGCGACCTGCTTCGCGCCTCGGGCGTCGAGCAGTGCCTTCAGCGCGTCATCCCACACCACGTCGAACGAGATGTTGTTGTCGTACCCTGCGGCCGCCTTCGCTTTTCGAATCCAGCTGGCCTGTCGCTGCGTCGCGTCTTCCTTGCTCGCAAGCTCGCGTTCCGCCGCGCCGGCTCGGCGGTCTGCTTCGTTCAGCGTCGCCTGCAGCGCTTCGTTTGCGGAGTGAAGTCGTCGCAGTTCTGCTGCGACCGCGTCGACCGACATGCCGTTGCCATCGGCCGGGAGTTCCGACTCCAACCAACTCGCCAAGACGAGCGCCTTCGCTTCCTCTGCCATTCGCGGCTCCACCTTCTTCACTGCGCCAATTCTGTCGCAGGCAGGATCCTGACAAAGCGCCATCAGGCGAACTCTTTCAGGTAGCCCATCAGCGCCTTGCGCGCGTCATCCAGCCGTCGAGCGGTGTGCACCTGCTGGTCTTGCTGGTACCCGAATGCGCCGCTTTCCAGCCCTTCCACCAGCTTCCCTGCCTTCTTGAGGTCGAGCGTCACCGGTGCAGGCCGGGCTTCATGCACCACCCGCTCGCACCATGCGTTGATCGCTCGCGCTGCCGGGTCATCCGGCAGTGTCGCGTCGACATCTGGGAACGCGTCCAGGACCGCTCGCGGGACCATCGCGTATTCGCCCAGCGCCGCCAGTTCCGGTTTCCGCGGGGCGAGCTGGAACAGATGGCAGTTCCACCCCAAGGTTTCCGCACGGCCGAATGCCTGGTACGCCGCGCCTTGGTCAGAGTGGACTGCCTCGCCGCGATCGCGGTCCTCGAACCGCAGCAACCAGACCTGGCGCTGCGAGTCGGCCGGCCCGACCGTGCACAGATGCCCCACGCCAGAGCGGCTGGCCACCGCGGATGATGGCAGTGGCGATCCCTTCTGCTTGCTCTCCCACTTCGCACGGATCGACCCGATACGAGTCCAGACGCTGGCGAGCTCCATCGCCGCCGCGCCGTCCATATCGACATCGTGCGCGAGACACAGCGCCGCCAGGGTGAGCATGACGCCACCGACCTCGCGATCGCACTCGCCCTTGGGTCGGCTGAACACGTAGGAGACCAGCTCGTGCGCTTCCGCCTCTGTAGCGCCACAGGCCTGCACCAGCTCGAGCGACTCCTCGAGGTAGCGGTGGTTGCGCTCAGACTTGTCGTTCGCGACATCTTCCCCGAAGCACGCGTGCAACCACGGCCGCACCTGTTCCTGGAACGGCTCGGATGGGGTGGTGTCCTCCATCCCGACCTGGATACGCGCGATCCTGCGCTCCCACATGACGGCGTCGAGCTGCGCTTGATCGCCCGTCAGCGCTCGTGCCTTGTCCCTCTGCTCGGTGGCAAGGTCCAGGTACTCTTGCAGCAGCGTGGTTGTGTTGGTGGTGTGCATCGCGCGCTATTCCTCATGCCCTCGGGCTGGTGTATTTTGGCCGTGGGCCGGGGTTCGGGCCATTGGTTCTGGCCCCATTCAGCGTTGACAGCAGCACCATGCTCAGCGCCGCCGTTGCCGCCCAGACCATCCACTGGCCGGCCGTCGTGCTGGTCCAGACACTCCACCACATCAGTGCTGGAACGGGCAGCCGGAGACCGACTGCGCCGGCGACGTTGCGCCACCGGGCTTTCACGGCGCGTCACCCTCGTGCAGTTCGTAGGTCCACAAGGTGCGCTCCGGCCCACTGTTCCAGCGGGCTACCAGTTCCGCACCGATGCGCATCAGCACGGCCGTCGACGTGTGCTGCCAGTCCCCGTCACCCCACTGCGGGGCCTGCGTCCCATTGAAGTTGGCGGCGTAGGTCGTGCCGGTCGGCACGTGCGTCCTGACGTAGTGGCAGGGACGCGTCCCGATGCGCAGGTGCTCACGCATGCGGGCACCGACCGCAGATGCACTCCGGACCGATCGCCACTGGTTCAGGTGCGATTGCTGGGACGTGTGCATGGTGAACTCCTCGGGTGCGTATGTGTGGTCGACAGGGACAGTTTGCGCCGCAGGGCACGCCGGCAAAGCGGCTTGGCGCGTGCTGCCTTGCCCGCCGTCCTCAGGCGGCCACCACCTCGGCTCCGCGCTGCTCCGATGCCGGCCCCATCGCCTGCATCACCGCGCGCTCCACCTCGTCCATTTCGTCGCTCGCCCATTGCAGCCTTGTCCGGCGGTTCTCGTCGGTGAAGTACGGCCAGCGGCCCTCCTTGCAGTCCCCCAGGCACCCGATGGCGTCGACCACGTGCCACAGACCGAACATGCCGAGCTTGTTCTCAGGGCGTCGCTCCACGATGGCTTCGCGCACCTCCGAAGACACCCAACCCAAAGTCGCACCCCCGAGAGCCGTGTGCTCGACCAGACGTGCCGCGCGCTCCGGCCCGATCGCCGCGACCATCGCCGCCTGCTTGAACAACTTGTGCAGCCGTGCCGCCACCTGGTGGCGTGCTTGCACGATGAGGGCCTGGACTTCGGGTGCGATCGGCAGAGTCGTCTTCATGGTCTGTGCTCCAGGGTGTGCTGTACCTCTACTGTGCCTATCGCGACCCTAGGCCGAAGCACGACCGGTGGTGGCCTTCTTGGGCTTCTTCGCCGTCGCGCGCTCGTGGTGTGATGCCTTACTCGTGAATGGCGCGTGTGGTGCGCGAGTGTCTCAGGCCTGCAGTCGCCGGCCGCCCTTGAAGCCGAAGAAACCGCCTTCGCCACAGACCTCGGACGCCAGGCCGGCCAACTCACCGAGATGGGGTCCGCTGGGGAACTCGCAGTAGAACTCGCCCAGCAGGCTGAAGGGTGCCTTCTCCTGCGGCCGATCGAAGTCCGCCCTCAGGTAGTTGCCCGGGCGCGGTCCGACGAAGATCGACGCGCTCACCTCGATCCGGTCGAAGCGGTAGGGCAAGTAGCACTTTTCGGTTTCGCTGGCGGTGGTGGCGTTGCGCATGGTCTTCTCCGGCGTGTGGGCCGAGGTCTTCGGCGTCTGGAGGGAGTTTGCGCGGGTGGTCCGTTGCGCTAAGCCTGCGGCATCGACGCCAGGAACCCTGCTGCCAACTCCACGACCCATGCCTCCGCACCCGGTGCTTTTCGGATCGCCACCATGCCCGCCTTTGCCCAGCGAATCACATCCTCTTCATTGGCGGCTGTTTCGACATCGGCTCGCGCCTCCGCCGCGATCGCGCGCACCTCGCGGCTGCCCGTGCCGTCGTAGATCCTCGTCAGCAGTGCTGTTGTCGTCGCTCGGCTCGCCATCAGCGGCAGCTCAGCACCACGCGCGTCACCTCGAGCGCGTTGAAGCCCACGGCCTCGATGACCTGGCCGTCGTTGGCCCGGACTTCCCATCCGGACATCGAGGACTTGATCGTCACCACCGCGCCGCTTTCGCAGACGACCTCGGTGCCGTCGGCCACATGCCCGCGCATGCTGTGGAACTCCGATTGGTTGACGCGCACGGTGTGCCTCCTGGTGTTGCGTTAGGCCGGCCCGTTGGTGCCGGGGTGTGGGTGAAGTTTGCGCCGCGCTGGCTCGCGGCTAAGGCGACGTGCGTCCATCGACCAGCCAGGTCAAGGCCCGCTTGTCAGGCCAGCGTGTCTAGCGCGGTGTGCCCTTGTGCCAGACCGTGCTTCTTGCAGTATTCGACCCAGACAGGCGAGCCTTTGGCGTCGTTGTATTCGTCGATCCATCCGTACATGCGTCGAGAAAGACCACGACCGCGGTCGATGGCGCGGTAGTACGCGGTGCGGTTCTGGTCCAGCAGCAACTGCAGTCGTTCCAACCGGGCTACGGTATGGGCCTTGCGATCGGTGCTCGCGGCGCCGTCCCTGGTCAGCGCCTGCACGTTCGCGGCTTCGTGATCCATTTGAGGGCGCACGATCAAGGTCAGACCGTCAGCGCGAAGTCGTCCATGACGCAGCGGCCCAGCTCCGTCACCGTCAGCACGCCGGTTTCGCCGCTGGTCGACGTGCCGCGCACCTCGCGCCAGGTCTTCGGCTTGTCTTCGCAGTGCTTGGCCAGGGCCGACAGCGCCGCGTCGAGCGTCGACTCCTGCTCGCCGCTTTGCCGACCGTCCACGACCAGCGAGTAGCCGGCACCGCGCCCGATCAGAATCACGTGCTTGGTGGTGTCCTGTGGGTCCGCGAACCCGTTGATGATCCCTTGAATGGCCATGTGCGCTGCTCCTGGTGATGCCTCAAGTTTGCGCGTCGGGCCGCCTCACCGAAGCGACCCGGGGCTGTGGCTCAGAAGAACGCCGGCATGCCAGCGTTCAGCATTCGCAGCGTCGAATCCGGGTCGTCTTCGGTGCACTCCAACTTGTCCAGATGGCACACCTGGACCGTGCTGGGGCTGTGGTGCTTCACGACGTAGCACATGCGCCGGGCCATGTTGTAGGCCAGCTGCAACCCCACGTTGCCCGTCACCAGCGCCAGTTGCGCGGCCGTCTTCAGGTCGAAGCTGTGGCCTGCGTCGATGACGCTGGCACCGATCACGTCCGACACCCGCATGACGGGGCCGACCGGGCTGAGCGTGGCGCTTCCGTATCGGTTGGCGTAGTCCATTGAAATTCTCCGATCGTGCTTCTTGCTGCTGCTCTCGCGGTTGTCGAGCCGCGCGTCTACGCAACCGCCCTGTTCGCGTTCCGATGTTCGGAGGCCTTCTCCAGCAGTGCCGATGACAACCCCATCGCCTGCGCCGGCAATGTGAATTCGGCATCGTTCAGGCTCCAGCCCAGGACCTCGCCGCAGAACACGGCGCCGGTGTCCTTGATCGCCTCGCGCACCTGCTCCGCAGAGTTCGCCGCGACCCAGAACACCAGGTCATCGGTTTCGTCCGAGGACGCGTCGAAGCCGGCCGCGGTGACCTCGAAGACCTTCAGGGCCGCCGCTTGTGCTGGTGTGGTTGTCATGTCGTGTTCCTCGTGAGGATCGTTCTTGGTGAATCTCAGGCCGCGACCTGCTCACGCGGGCGCATCAGGCGCATTGCGTAGGTGTCACCCACTGCCGCGTCGGCCTTCTTGGCGAACACCGTCGCCAGCCGTTGCGCTTCGGATTCGCTGGCGTCCTTGGGGATGAAGATGAAGGAGGTCGAAAGCGCGTTGTTCCCTTCGCTCCAGTACTGCCCGGCCACCACGAAATTCGGGGAGTCGCCCCAGGTTTGCAGGAAGACGAGCGCTTCCTTTTCGCCGACTGCTGTGTCGAAGCTCTTGCGGGCGATCGCTGTGCTGTCCAGTGCCGTCCAGCCGCACGCGACCAGCGATGCGACGATGGCTTGGCGGGTCAGTTCGTGCGCTGCGTTGTTGGTGGTCATGGCGTTTCCGTTCGGGTGCGAGTGGTCTATGGGTGTAGTTTGCCTGCCGGCCCAATCGTGCAAAGCCGCTACCCCGGTGCTCGCGCGCTGACCTGGGCCTGAGCCCCCTACCCTTCCTTGCCTGCCTTTCGCCTGTCGTCCTTGACGTTCGCCGCTGCCAGCACGGATTGCTCCAGCCATCCCAGCGCGCTGCGGTCCTCCCACCCCGGAACCGACTCATCGACCAAGGTCGCGCGGGTCAGCACCGCCTTCACCCGGGCCGTCGCGGCCTGGCGCTCGGCGGCCATTGCCGCTTGCCAGATCGCACGGCATCCGGCCTTGACGCGCGAAACCGCCAGTGCGTCAGGTCCGCACTCGCGCATGATGCTGGCGCACAGACCAGTTGCCCACGCCAACTCGAAGGGTTCGTGCGCGGTGTTGACTGGCGCAACTGCTGCCATGGGTGCCATGGTTTTCACTCCGTAGCGTTGGGGTGTGTCTTGGCGCCTCAGGATTGCGGCTGGAAGCTTGACGCCGAGAAGCGATGCACCGCCGTCGCCTCGGCGGCGTCGGGTGGGATCGGGGTGCCGTCGCGCTGTGCGAATGCGATCGCCCGGAGCATGCCGACCACCTGGGCCGAATCGAGCAGTTCGCCATTCAATCGGCCGCCGAAGCTGTAGACGCCCTTGGGCAGCACGTTGAGCACGAACTGCACGTCGCTCTCGTTGACGCCTTGGGCGTTTGCGCGTTCGAGCAGGGTCACGACGCAAACCTCGCGGTACAGGCCGTCAACCGGTGGCGTTTGGATCTGCTCGGCGATGGCAGCGTCGATCAGCTGGGCCGCTGCCGTCAGATGCGGCACCCGCTTGACCAGGTCGCCCATTCCGAACTCGTTGTCTGCCAGGTCCGCCACCGATCGCTGTTGCATGTCCATCTCCTTGGGATGTAGTGAGTTTGGGCTTCCGGCCAGACCTGCAAAGCCCCTGGCTAGGCTGCTGCGTCGTCGTCCTTGACCCATCCCATCTCGCGCAGGCACTTGGCAATGACGCCGGTCTTGTCGAGCTCGCCAAACGCCAACATCGCGTCTCGGACCTCGAAGCCGTCGCCCATCTCGAAGCACGTATCGAACTGGCGCTCGCCGAACTCGAACACCGTGAAGAACCGGTAGCCTGGCGATGAGATTCCCGCCTCGAACAGCTTCTTGACGCAGGTGATGCGATGCTGAAGCCCATCGCGCTCGTAGACGTGGCTGCGCAGGTGGTAGAGCCAGCAGCCGAGTTCGAAGTGATCCTTGGCCGCAGTCCGCTCTGCCTGCTCGTCGTATGCGTCCAGCGTGATGCCCTGGGCCTTCGCCGCCGCCTTGAGGTCCTTCGCCCGGCTCTGCAGCAGTTGACGCTCGCGCTTGGTGATCGGCGCTGCGGGTGCGCGTGCGGCGAGGTGTTTCAACAAGGTGTCGGCTGAGGCGTGCATGCGAATCTCCTTGGGGATGAAGTGAGTTTGGGCGTCACTCTTGCTGGGCAAAGCGGCTCACTGGGCCGGCGTCAGTTCAGTTTCCCGGTGTGATCTCTTCGAGCACAGTGCCGATGAGCGTCTGAACGTATGCCGGACGCAGCTTCACGGAGCCGACCCACGGGGTGCTGCCGGCGATGAACTCGTCATCCGATTGCGCGAGGAAGAAATTCCCCCCGACGTCTTCCTTCAGCAGGCGGCCTGCGGCCACGAAGCCGAATTCAGTCTTGAAGCGAAGGGTGCGCATGTCGATCCAGTTCTGCTGAGTTGTGCTCGGGGTCTGTCTTGCTCGTGCAGGCGCACCTCGGCGCCGTCCATCCGGCGCCATCGCTGACGCCGACCCTTTACGCGTTGAAGCTCGTGGGGAGCACCTGCGGCACCATGTACTCGTAGCCGATCCCGGCCCGTGCGGCGAGGTAGTTCATGCGCGCCCGGTCGCTCATGGCGTCCATGTCCACGTGCCCGGCGGAGTCGCACGGGAAGGCCAGCGCCCTGCCCGGCTTGTGCAGGAACCAGAAGCGCAGTTCGAATGCGCTCGGCTGCTGCGTCCCCACCTTGGGGAAGTCCATCGCGGTGGTGCTGACGGTCTGGGCGGTTTGCATGATCGGCTCCTTGGTAGAGGGTCTCGAATTCCTGCTTGGTGAACCCAGTTTGGTCGTCACCCCCTCCAACGAAAGCGCCATTGCGCGCGCGCCGGACGCACCTGTTCCTGCCTTGCGGCATACCTCCTTTTCCTTGCCTGTATTGGGCCGACCAGCGATCGCTGGTCGTCGCGCGTCAGAGCATCGACAGCGCCTTGATCAGCAGCCTTCGCGCGTCTGCAACCGGCAGCCCCTCGCGAATGAGCACTCGCACATCGGCGCCCGTCATGAGCTCGGTCGTAGCCCCTCCAAGGACCTGATCGCCTTCGTCGTCAGCGGCGAAGAAGCTGTCGGTCTCCATGTCCTTCCAGCAGTCGATCTGGCTGAATCGGCTCGGGGGTTTGGTGCCGTAGTGCCTGAGCAGTTCGTCTCTGGTGTATTGCGGCTCCAGCTCCAGCCCGAAATCCACGACGCGATCGCGCTCGCTCGCCTGGGTTCTTTGCAACATGCTCAGGTGTTCAGCTTGCGGCATTGCTACTTCCTTCGATCCAGAAGCTACAAGGCCACGGGCGATGGGTCGCACGCGTCGAGCCCTGTCGTGTCCGCGCCGTCAGTTGTCCTTGTGGACGCCTCCTGCGCGTCGCTGTCCGACGCCATGCGACTCTTCGGCACGGCATCGACCTCGCCGTACGGGCATTCGTGGCGCTTGTCGCTGTCGCATCCGCATCCCGCGGGGTTCGTGCATCGCATGGTTCTCTCCTTCGCTCCTGCCGCGCAGTCAGGTTGCTGGCGTCAATAGGTTTTCAGCACGATAGACCCGGAGTCTTCATCGCGTACCAGCGACTCGACTTCGCGCAAGACGTCATCGCCTCCGTTGTACTCGGAGATGGTTACGCTCTCGTCAGGACCGGCGAGCAGTGCGCGGGCCAGTTGATGTGCGGTCATGGTGCTTCCTCTCTGTTGGCGCCGGTGATTCAACGCTCTTGGCCACGCGGCAAGCTCAAGGGCACCCCGTGTTCAATGTGGCTGACGAATGCATTCACATCCGATCCGCCCACTGTCCACGTCACTCGCAGTTGCTGCGCGTCTGCCCCGGTCAGATTCGCTGCTTTCGCGATGACCATCGCTTCGAGTTCTTCTCGTTTGAAAACGATCCCCGTTTGCATGCTCTCCGCTCCATTCGTGTTGTTTGCCTGGTGAGGTTCTTCATCATGCTACCCCGACGCAATCGCGCGGATGGCTCCGCGGCTCAGCCCTGACTGCACTCCAGCTGCAGGCGCCGTGCGGTGTCCATCGGGTCTTCGTCGAACGTCACGGCCAGCACCTTGCGTGACCTGAGCATCCGATTGCCAAGCGCCTGCGCCACCGCGTCGAAGACGTTGTTCGCGCCAAAGATGCAGGCGTACTGGCCGCCCTCGACAAAGACTCGCACCATCGCGCGCTCCTGTTCGGTTGTTTGCAGCATGTTTGCTGCTGGTCCCGCTCAGTGCGGGCCGACGTGTTCGAAGATGTCGCTGTCCGTCAGGCCCAGTGCCGTCACCGTGCCGAGCTGGGCCGGCTGTTCCTCCGTCCCCGCCTCGTCCAGCACCGCGCCTTCCGCCAGTTCCTGCGCCTTGGCGGCAGAACCCGACTGAGCTGACACGAAGTACGTGTGCGTCCCGTCCACGTCCTCCGCCTCGATCCGAAACAGATGCCAGGGATCATGGGCCGGTTCGGGGCGCTGCAGCAGCGACTCCAGCCCCACCGCCGCCGCGGCCTCGATCTGCGCGTGGTCGGCACCGTGGCACAGGTTCCACGCCGCGGCCAGGCGCGCTGCGTTCGCCGCCGCGTCGATGCGACCACCATCGCTGTAGGCCTCGAACAGCAAGGGCGAGATGCCGTCGCCCTCGGTTCGGATCAAGGGGTTCGCCGCCCCCATCGAGCTACCGTCGATGATCAGTCGTTCTTGCGTGTGCATGGCGTTGTCCTTGCTGGTGTGGTCGTACGACGATCTTCCGCTTTCAGTCGCTCGGCCGAAGTCGATCCGTCAGGCCGTGGCCACGAGCGTGAGTGCTTCCGCCATCGCCCAGATGATGATCTTGTCGCCGTGCTGTTCCCACGACTCCAGCACCGCTTCCAGTTCGTACGGGTGCATCTTCGGCACATCGCCGTCGCTTTGGAGAATGCGGCTGACTTTCCAGGTGCCGGACCACTTCTCCGCCCTCACCGTCTGGCCGACGCTGAAGGCACCCAGGGATTGGACCCAGTGCTCGCGGCAGGTCAGGTCGCTGTAGTCGTACTTCGCCGGCTTCGACTCCGATGCGGTTTGCGTGGTGCTCATGGCCGTGCGTTCCTCTTGGGCTGGATCGTCGATCAACGCAGTCCCTCGAAAGGAACCCAGCACCCCGGGGAGGTTGCTCGTCCCCATCGACCGGGCTTTCCACCCCGGGGTTGCTCGCCGTGGTGGGAACCTTGCCTTCCGTGTTCCTTTCGAGGAACAGCGTTGCTCTGTATGTCTCGATGATCCTCGCTTCTACGGGCTCACCAAGCGCGCATTCGCGCCGGTGACTGTCGCAGCAGAGGTGGCTATTTCGACACCTTGCCCGCGATCGCAGGATGTGGGTCGTAGCCCACCACCTCGAAGTCTTCGTACGCGTAGTCGAAGATCGAATCCGGCCGGCGCTTGATCACGAGCTTCGGGTAGGGCCGCGGCTCACGCGTCAACTGCAGCGCCACCTGTTCTCGATGGTCCGAGTAGATGTGGCAGTCGCCCCCGGTCCAGATGAAGTCCCCAACGTCAAGATCGCATTGCTGCGCGACCATGTGAGTCAGCAGTGCATAAGACGCTATGTTGAAGCCCTAAAAATTCGTCTGCGCTCCTCTGGTAGAGCTGGCACGAGAGCTTGCCGTTCGCCACATAGAACTGAAAGAGACAGTGGCATGGCATCAAGGCCATCTTGTCCAGTTCTGCAACGTTCCACGCGCTCACGACGATTCGCCGACTGTCGGGGTTCGTCTTGAGCGTCTTGATCACCTCGGCGATCTGGTCGATGTGCCCACCATCCGGCGTCGGCCAGGACCGCCACTGTGCGCCGTACACCGGCCCGAGCGACCCATCTTCCTTCGCCCACTCGTCCCAGATCGTGACGCCGCGCTCCTGCAGCCAGCGCGCGTTGCTGTCGCCGCGGAGGAACCACAGCAGTTCCAGCACGATTGCCTTGAGGAACATCTTCTTGGTGGTGATCAGCGGGAAGCCTTGACTCAGGTCGAATCGCATCTGGTGGCCGAAGATGCTGGTCGTGCCGGTGCCGGTGCGATCCGCCTTCTGCACGCCCGTCGACAGCGTGAGTCGCAGGAGGTCCTCGTATGGTGCGTGGACTTTCGTCATGATGTTCCTTCGGTCTGTTTGGGGTTCTTTGGGCCGGCTCGCGCGCCGATGCGTCCATTGTGCTGGTGGCCCGGCATTCGCTAAGCTGCGGCCCTGTGTGTGTTGGCCCGCTACGGCGCGACCATCACCCAGGCTGCATCGCCGTTGGGCATCCGCGTCGGCAGGATCTGCATGCCCGGGACCATCGGCACGATGAGGTGTCCATTGGGCTGCTTGACCATCTTGGCCACCGCTTCGTCGCCGTCGTAGACCATCATCGCTGCCACTGCGGCTCGGCTGCCCGGCAAGTCGGTGACCTCGAAAGCCAGGTCGATGCGATCGTCGATCTCTCCGTTGTCATCGGCGATTGACACCATGATCCTTCCTCCGGATGCACGCTGGTCCGTCACCTCCGCGGTGAAGGTCATCCCCGCGTGCTGGTGCGCGTCACCACCGTAGCGAGGCGAGCCCCAATGCTCGATTGCCACCTGACTCATCCCCTGAACTTCAGCCATTCCGATCTCCTTCGCGTGTCTCGTGGGTGTCTTGCTTCGTGGGCCCAGCCCGATCAGGCCGCCGCCAACTCCGCTCGCGCCGACACCCACTGCCCGCGCACGTTGAATTCGTCGGGCAGTTCGTTGCACAGCACCTGCACGCCGATCGTGCGCAGGTGCGGGTAGGTGTCGCTGTGTCGGGCGATCATGGCTCGCAGGGTGGCGGCCTGGTCGGTGGTCACGCCGTGATCTGCGGCGAACCGGTCGAACGCCTGGTGGACCAGCCGGGCGCGCTGCGCGAAGTAGCTTGGCGTGCTGAAGTGGTTCTTGTGCGCGTCGGCCAGGGCTTTCGCGACGTAGGTGCCGACGGCCGCCATGATCGCGCCGTAGGTCTTGTAGTCGCTGATCGAGGGCATCGGTTTTCTCCTGTGAGGTTCGGGGGCGCTGGTGGCAGTTTGCCCAGCGCGACACTGCGCCGAAGTGAGTTCAGTGGATCCAGCCGAAGGACTGGAACCCGAAGCGGTCTGGATGCATCAGGTACAGCACACGACGGCACAGGTCCGAGCCGGCGCAGTCGCGCAACCACTTCGCATCGGGTGTGACGGCGCGCAGGTGCTTGGCGATCACCTGGTAGGCGTCTTGCCGGCTCGTCACCGCGCCGAGCTGTTCGACCAGTTGGGCGTCTTGCGTGCACTTCGCGTGCAGGGCGTCCACCGCGTTGTCCACGAGGACGCCGTACCCGCTGAAGTCGCTGTCGCTCGAACCGGACAGCCCGGGGATCGTGAAGAACAGCCGATGGCGCTTGGTCGTGAGGCTGAGCATGTGTCACTCCGGTTGTTTGGTCTGTGTGTCGAGTTTGCTGCTCGACCACTGCTGCCTAAGTCTGCGCACGGCTGGCGCAGTGCTTCGTGCGTGTTCAGGCCGTTGCCGTTGCGGCCGGGATTCGGGTTGCTCGGTCACGTGCGCGCTCCTGCTTGAAGGCCACGGTGTACAAGCGGTTGAAGTTGCGTTGGGCAGCAAAAGCGCGCTCGAAGGCCGCCTTTGCCGCAACGTAGTCCGGCCTTGCCTTCACGTCGTCCGGAGTCATTCCCATCGCACCTTTTGGGAATGCATTCAGGATCGCACCGGCAGCCTTGCTCGCTGCGTCCAACTCGTCGGCGCGTGCCTTGGCTTGTTCGTATGTGAATTTCATGTGCGCTCCTGGGTGATGCCTTGATGATCCGCCCCTCGACCTCGGGTCGAAGCGGCCTTCACCCGGCTGCACCTCAGAGCAGGATGTCCCGCGCGGCTGCCATCAGTTCGGCCATGTCTTCTGCAAACATGCTGGCATCGACAGGCAGTGCCCCGCGCACCGCCGGCCCGGACTGGAGCGGCATGACAAGCCCATCATTGAGCCCGTGGATGCGTTGCCAGGTCAGCCCATCCTTATCCCAGACCGACACGCCGCCGAACTTGTTCCCCTGTGGCGACGAGTCCCTTTGTACTGTTGCCCGCACCTTGTACTCGCCGATGCGGGCGTAGATGGTGGCAAGCACCTTTCCGTCACTCTCGCGCACGACTGGTACCAGTACCGCATCCGGTGCGGTTGCTTCTTGCAGTTGCATCGTCTTCTTCCTTCGGCTTGTGCCGCAGTGGTCTACAGCAGGATGGCCCGCGCCGCCGACATCAGTTCCGGATTTGCTGCGCGGATCGACCCTAGGCAACTGAGCATCGCCTTACTCGCGCCGAGCAGTTGCCACTCGCTGGTGATGGCTGGTGCGTCCATGGTGATGTGCCTTCAGGTTGGGTTGGCCCGACGTGTCAGGCGTTCCACGGCATCAGCTTGCCGTCGGCGTGTTCGTACCCGGCGAAGACCTTTGCCATGCGGTCGCGCACGGTGTCTCGGGTGTCGCCTTCGCGCACAGGCACGGCCGCCGAGATGACGCAACGGGCCGGCATGTCTTCGTGGTCGACCGGGTACACGATCGCATCCGGTTCAGCCTGGGCGCGCATCGCATCCACGGCCACCGTACAGGCCGCGTGCAGCTTTTCGTACGAAGGCAGTCCATCGCGCTCCCACCACGGATCGGCGTAGGGCACCTCGAGGTTGCCGAGCGCGTAGAAGCGTCCGTCGATCGTCGCCAGGTAAGGCAGGACGACACCCGGGCCTTCTTCGAACGGCACGGCCTCGAGCAGCGATTCCGGCACCTCGCCGGTGTGATGCTCACCGCAGGCGTTGGTGTTGTAGGTGATGGCCGGGTAGGTGACGCGCGTGGCGGCCGGTGCGATTGCGGTGGTCATGGGAGTCCTTCGCTGTGAAAGTTGGGCCGTTGAGCCGTCAGACCGTCGCTGCGTCCTGGCGCTCGGCGCTGCGCTTGGCTTCCTCTTGCGCGATCTCCTCGCGCAACACCAAGCGCGTGTAGGCCATGTCGCCGAAGTGGCTGGCCCGGCACCCGGCCTTCTCGCCCGCTTCCGACGGGATCGCCGCGCAGTGCCCCGTGGCGCTCGCGTAGATGTCCCAGTTGCCGTGGTTGCACACGAAGTTCGGAAAGTTGACGCGGTTGTAGGCCGTGTGGGCGGCTTGGTTCGTGGTCGGCATGATGGGCGGCTCCGTGGTGGTGATCGCTTGCGTACCCTTATTGGGCGCGTTTCGACCCGTTCCGTAAGCTCGCCTCGATGCGTGGCAAGCCCCAACACCTTCTTTCCATGCCGTGCTGGCTTCAGAGCAGGATGGCCCGCGCCGCCGACATCAGTTCCGAGATGTCAGGGCCGAACAGGGCCGGGTCGATCTGCCTGCCACGCTCGAACCGCGGTGTCTTCACCTTTGGGAGCGCGTGCATCTCGTTCCACATCAATGCGGAGGGGCTCCACACGCACACCCGCGCCCACGACAGCATCGGCGGGATGCCGGACCTGACCTCGGCGCGGACCTTGTGCTCACCCACCCGGGCGAACACGGTTCCGACCACATACCCCTGGTCGGACTTCTCCACAGCCGGCACCAGCTCGGCGCCGGTGTCATGTCGGGTCGCTTCCTGAAACTCCATCTTCAGTCTCCGTGTCGCTGATAGGTCAATGGTCGCCCTTGCGGCCCGCACGCTAAGCCGCTATCTCGCTACGCCTGCGGGTCACGCCGCCATCGCCAAGTCGGTGCTGAAGCGGTAGGGCGGCAGCGATTTCACCATCTGCCGGCCGTAGGCCGTTCCGGTGAGCCTGGGGTCGGCGACCACGACGCATCCCGAGTCCGATTCGGTGCGGATCAGACGCCCTGTGGACTGCGCCAGACGGCGGCACGCGTCAGGCACCGACACCTCTTGGAAGTGGCTCAAGCCCTGCGATTCGAGGTGCTCGCGCAGTTCTTCCGAGACCGGATCGTTCGGCACCGAGAACTGCAGCTTGGCGACGACGACCAGGGTGCACAGATTGCCGGGCAGGTCCACGCCTTCCTCGTAGGACGAGCTTCCGAAGATCACGCTCTTGCGGCCTTCGCTGATCGCTTGGGTGTGGCGTGCCAGCAGTTCTCTCTTGCCGAGCCTGTCTTGGGCCAGCAGGATTTCCTTCACCGACTCGGGCATCGCGTCGGCCACGCTGCGCAGTTGGCTGAAGCTGGTGAACAGCACCAGTGCGCCCTCGCCGGCGCCGTGCCGGCGGATCATGCCCGGCAGGTGGTCGATCAGCCATTGCGTGTGCTCGGCTGCGTTCTTCGGGTTGCTGACGTTGCGCGGAACGATCAGCGTGCCCTGCTCCTGGTGGTTGAAGGGCGAATCGACGCAAAGCGTGCGAACGCCAGGGGTGAGTGCGAGTCCGCTCTGGCGCAGGTACGGGTCCAGCCCGCCGACCGTCGCCAGGGTGCCGCTGAGGTGGATCGAAGCGGCCACCTTGGTCCACAGGGCTTCGTGCAGGTATTCGCCCACGCCGATGGGGCTGGCGCACACCCGAATGTCGCGGCTCTCGCCCGACACCTCGATCCACTTTGCCGTTGGCCCATCTGCACCCGGGCCGGCGGTCATCAGCTTCCACACCGTCACGATGCGATCAATTCGGCCGCTGGCCTGTCCAACGTCCGACAGCAGTTGCTCGCGCGACTTGGCCGGCAGGTTGTCGCCGTCTTCACCCTGGAGGGACTCCATCAGGTGCTGGATGGCTTGCGCTGCAGCTTCGGCCGACACCCGGCATTCGGTGGCGCAACGATCCAGCCACTCCGGGAGCTTTCCGCCCTTGAAGCGCACCGGGCGCTTCGCATCGCGCACGGCGGTGGTTTCCCCCAGGCTGGCGATCGCCATTTGCGCTTCTGTCAGCGTGCCGCCCATCACCTCAAGGGCAGTCATCGCCAGGGCTGCAAGGCGCCCGCAAGGCCCGTTGCGATCCGCACGACGCACGCCGGCGACGACGGAACCGCAGCGCATCACGAACTGTTGCGCGTCCCCGAGGGTGTGGCCATTGGCGAGCGATTCCACCGCCTTGGCGGGCAGCGTGTGCGCCTCGTCGATCACGATGACGGCATCTTCCGGCCTGGGCAGCATCACGTGCCCGGCCCGAACGTCCGAAAGCAACATGTCGTGGTTCGTCACGTACACGTTTGCCGAGGCGGCAGCGTTGCGGTTGATGAAGTACGGGCATTGCGCGTAGGCACTGCACTTGCGGCCGGCGCATCCGTTGCGGTCGTTCGTGAACCGAGCCCACACCTCGCCAGCGGGCGGCTCCTTGAGGTCGTCCACATCGCCGGACCATGCCTTGCTGTCGAGGTCGGCGAGCAGTTTGCCGGCCGTCGCGCCAACGTCACCGCCGTTGACATGCTCTTGCTCCATCCGAATCGGGCAGGCAAACCTCCCCCGACCCTTGATGAGAGCCACCCGCATCCCTGGGATGACCTTCTGCATCTGGACCAGATCGCGGCCGTAGAGTTGCTCCATCAACGCCACCTTGCCAGTGCTCAGGATCACCTTGAGGCCGGCTGCCAGCGCGATCGGAATCGCACCGAGCGCGTAGGCGTAGGTCTTGCCGCTGCCAGTGGGGGCGTCACATGCGAGCAGGCGTGCGCCGGTTCCTTCCTGGTCCAGCTTCTTCGCGTTCGCCACTGTGTTGGCGATTTCGCCAATCATCAGTTGCTGACCACGACGCCGCACGCCGCCCGACATGTCCATCAGGGCCTTGTAGGCGTTGCGGACGATCACTTGCAGTTCGTGGGGCACTGGGCGGTTCATGTAGTGATCTTCCGCTTCTCGCCTCTTTGGCTTAGCGCGTCCTTGCTGGAGGGTGAACGCTGAAATCCCCAAGCGATCCAGATCGCACCATTTCCATGCCCGGCTGTTTCTGCCCGCGTTCGCGTCGCGCTACGCCTCGATCGCGTCGGGGTCGCAGTACACCAGCATCCCGCCGGCGTGCGAGTACGTGTTGTGCCCATCGGTGACGGCTTCGGTGCGATGCGCCAGCATGAACATCATCAGCTGCTCCGCCGTCGCCTCGCTCATGGTCGTGCCGGGTACGGGCCCGCGCTGGAACTTGAGCCAGTCCTCAGGGATATCGCTGGGCATGCGCGACATCTTCACCGGTGTCAGTACGAACGTGTCTCCGCGTTCGGTCACCACCGTGATGGTGTCGCCAGCCACGTCGATCGGCTTCTGATCCGATTCTGAGGTACCGAGACGATGGATGGGAAGGCCTTGATTCATGGCTGCGTTCCTGGGCTTGGCGTTCGGGTGATGGCTTGAGTTTGCGCCGCGGGGTACTGCTCAGAAGCCAGAGCGTGCGTCAGGCCTGCTCTTGCGCTTGGGGTTGCAGCACCAGCATCGCGTGCGCGTACGACCAGTTGAACGCGCCGTGCTTGGCGAAGGCGTCGTCGAACTCCTTCGCGCGCTTCACGCGGAAGTCCTTCCACGTGTACGTGTACCCGGCCCCTTGCGCATTGGCCAGGTTCCTCGAGATGGCGCCACCGCGGGTTCGGGCCATGGTGAGGCTCACAGGCCCGGCCTGCTGGGTCGGGACGAACACACGCCATGCGCGCATCGGCCCTAACGCACTCGGCTGCTTGGTGCCGGCTTGCCCGGTGAGGTGGTGCGCTGCTGCTGCTGCCATGTGTGCCTCTACGTGAACGATGGTGCGGCGTGCACGATTCGAACGTGCCACCTACCCCTTAGAAGGGGGTTGCTCTATCCGACTGAGCTAACGCCGCGATGCTTGCTTGGGCCGATTTTGCGGCTTGCGAAGCAAGGCATTAGCCATGGCCTCTCAGGTAGACGTGAGGCGTCACGGCCCTATGGGTTTTGTCGCAACCCGAAAATTTGAACGACTGGAACCATCGCGCGGTTTTCCGGCAGCTGCCCACGTCCAAGAACCTTGCTGACGGGAACGTGTCGGTGGTCGTTGAGCCACGCAATCAAGTCGCTCTTGCTGAGTTGTAGGGGCGCGTGCCCGTCGAGCAAACTCACGAGGCTGTAGACACTGTCGCGCACACTGATGATGTGCAAGTCCTTGAAGTCGCCGCCTGTTGTTTGGCTTGCCACGACCTCGCCGCCGTTGGTGTTTTTGTCAGTCCAAATCATAGAAGTCCTCTTTGTTTCTGTCGTGCCGCTAACCCTTCCGACCGCCCTCGGGAAGTTTCGAGTATTCGACCTTCATAGCGGGGCGGCCTCTCAGGTCAGACGTTAGGCGTCACTTGCGTTGAATGCGATCTGAGCCTGAGCATGGGATGCCCTTCTCGAAGAAGTCGCGCCATTGACCCGTGTAGTAGCCCACCTCTCCACACTGCGAGCAGCGAAAGCGCCCGGTGTCGAGGTCTTCTTGCGTTGACTGGCCGCCCGTCTGCACAAGCTGCGGCTCGGTCTCCCCAAACAGACCAACCTCGACGTCCTGCCACTCCCACCGGTCTGGCAGTCTATGTGCGCATGTCATCGTTGTTCTCCGCTTCCCCGGCATTCCTCATCACGCATCCGGTCCTAGCGCCTGGTCGATCAGTTGCGTCCCCATCTCGTCCAGCGCTTGCTCGAAGTTCACGATCTCTGGTGTCTGGCGCAAGAAGTGCCCTTCTGGCGCCTCGGCCTGGATCCTGCGGGCCTCAGACAGCACTCGCGCCCGCTCGTTTTCGGTGAAGGCGCCGCGGTAGGCTGCACGGCCAGCATCCAGCGCCGCCAGTGCCGCTCTGCTGGTGCCCCTGTGCGTGTCCATGACCGCCTTCAGCGCTCGTCTGATCGTCTGCAACGTCGGTTGCTGCATCGGGTTGCTGGTCTGTGCGTGGGTCATCGCGTTCCTTCGTGAATTCGATCGAGAGTCACTGCAGGCGCGTGTAGGGCGCGTGCAGTTCGAACGGCCTTGCCGAGTCAGTCGTCCAGACCTGTTCGATGTTGCAGTCGCTCTGAGCGACCACGATCGCGCTGGTGTCGCTCGCTCGGAAGCCCGCGCGCTCGGCGACTTCCTGGATGTTCCGATCGAGGTCCACGTACACAAACCCCGGGCTTTGCAGGTCAGCGAGTGGTCGGCAATCGCCGATGGTGGATTCGATGCGAGTGTCGTTGTTCACGGCTGGTTGCCCCGGTGATGTCGTGAAGCCATGTTGCCCACCTCGACGTGCCTTCTTAGCCACCAGGTGCGCTCAGGCCAGACAGATCGCGCCCGGGCTCTTGACGCTCACCTTGCGGTCGTCCACGTTGACCGTGTACCCGCGCGACATGCTGGCCCGTTGCGGCCTCGGCATCCCTTGCTGACGGCACCAGCGGCCTGCCAGCCACGCCATCCCGTTCGGACTGCTGTCGTAGCCTGGGCATTCGGAATCGGCGCTCGAGTCGAAGCCGGCCTGCGCCATCGCGGTCAGGTCACTCGTCTTCTGGACCATCACAGGACCTCGCCGCCGCGGTAGATGTACGAGCCCATGCTCTTCTGTGGCAGGTGGTAGATGTCGCAGTTCCCCGGGTTCTTCTCCCGGTCGAACCACTCGTACTCCATGTGCCGCCACATCATCACGAAGGCACGTAGCGTCACCCCGTGGCAGACGACCACGATGTTGTCTACGCCGCGCCTTTCGGAGTCGCGCAGGAACGTGCCGAACGTGTCGTGCACCCGCGACGCCACATCGAATCGGCTCTCACCCAGCGGCATCCGGGCCCAGAAACGGCCCTCGTGGTCTTCCGCCCGCTTGTAGTGGGCGTATTCCAGTGGGAAGCGGATGGGCAGTTCTTCTTCGGGGATGCCGTCGAACAGACCGAACTGCTGCTCGCACAACTTGATGTGTTCCTTCTCGTCCACCGCAGTGAACCGCTGCTTGAGTTCGGCCAGCAGCGCCGCGGCCGTCTGCCTCGTTCGCTTGTACGGGCTGTTCCACACCCGCAGTCGCTCGCCGGCGGGGATGTCGATCAGTTCACGCAACCTCGCGCCCGCCGCGGTTGCCTGGCGCAGTCCACGCTCTGACAGCGGCACCGCATGGTCGGCCGTGGTCTGGTAGACCGTCGGGTCGACGTTGGCCACCGACTCGCCGTGGCGGACAAGGTAGATGTTCTTCATGTCTGGATCGCTTCCAGTGGTGCAGTCAGCACGAGCAGCGTCGTGGACGTGCGCTTCTCACGGGCTTCATGCGGCAACCGGTCGTCAAACACAAACCAGTCGCCGGCCTTGAGCGGCAAGGACTGCGCCGCGCTCTTGAAGGTGAACCCATCGCTGTGCAGCACGACGGCCACGGAAAGGCCGTCCATGTTGTCGATGTGATCTTCCACGCCGCAGGTCGCGTACAGGCGAACGTGGTGTGCCTCGCGCACCTTCAGGCCCAGTGCGGCCAGTTCCACGACCGGAAACAGCAGGCTGGTGTCGCCGAGCCACTCCGGCAGCGCGATGTCGCGTACCGAATCGCCAGAGAAGTCCTCCGCCTCGGCTTCGGCGTAGTCGCGGCTGGCCAACTGTCGCCCGCCTTCTCGCACCACGTCACCTATCGCGACTCGCCCGCATGCGGTCAGGATCGTTTCTGCTGACATGTTCGCGTCCATTCCTGCTATCGTGCGCCCGCCATTTCGACGGTGCTGAACAGCTTCACCGCGTCGGCCGTCGCCGCGCCCTTCGCGTCCACCGCGTAGATCACGCGCCCGGTCTCGTCCTCGATCGCCGCTCGCGGCTCACCGACGAGAAACCCGGCCACCACGCCTTGCGCGGCGTTGCGGTATTCGCCCGTGAAGACCGCTTCGGACGTCCAGACGGTGCCGTCCTTGCGGTGTTGCTGGTAGTGCCACTTGAGCATACTTCTCTCCGATCGGTTGGGCTGTGCTTCGATTGTGCGGGCCGGCCTGGTGCGTCTAAGCCTGCGCTTGCCACACGCAGATCTGCGCACGCCTTACGCAGACCTGCGCATCGCGCACGCAGTGCTGCGTACGGAAGACGCAGTGCCCCGAGTCGGGCCGATCACTTCGCGCCGAAGCTGGCCTTGGCGTTCACGTCGTCCGGGTAGACGTAGGCGACGATTTGGCCCTTCGCAGGCACCGGATCGGGCAGCAGGGCGCGCTCGTGGACCACGATGCCACGGCGCACCTTCTGGTAGACCAGCACCGGCGTGACCTCGCAGATGACGCCCTTGTAGGTGCCGCCCGCAAAAGCCCACGCCGCCCTCGTCGTGGCGCCGGCTTCCTTGTTAACGCGGCCCAGTTCCTTCGAGTCGTACGCGGGCCGCACGCGCTTCTCGCGCGGCGTCTTCGCCGGCGCACCTTCGCCCGGCTCCCATCCGATCGAGATGCGGTTCTTGCTGACGTTCAGCCAGATCTTGCTGGCCTTGTCGGCCATCGCCGGCTCGAACATGTCGAGCGTCAACGGCTCCACGAAATCGTCGCCGCCGAGTGCCGCCTGCTGCATGCCCCAGTCGCACCCTTCCTCGAAGCCCTTCGCGTAGACCACGAAGTTCATCGCCGGCTTGCCGTCCTTCGGCAGCCCCGGCAAGCGCGGGATTCCGGATGACATGAGGTACGCCCCGGCATCTTTCACCAGTTGCAGGTGGGCCGGCACCTTCGCGAGGTCGATCTGCTCGCTCTTGGCGTACTCGCCTTCCAGCTTCTCGCCTTCCTTCAGGTACTCCGCGGTGCACAGCATGCCGAACGTCGGGCTGTGCTGCTTGCTCGCCTTCGCGTGGTCGAACAGCACCCGCACGTCCTCGCCCCGAAACACCAACTTGGCCATCTCATCTTCTCCTGTCGTTGTGGGTTGTCGCCGCGGCTCAGTCGCCGTGTGCCGCCATCCGGTCGGCTTCCATCCGGTCGTCCTTGTCGCGTTCGATCCGGTCGTCGGCAAAGGCACCGACGGCGTCCTCGATTTCATCGGGGTCGGCGCCTTGGGCTGCCATGTGCATGCGGATCATGTGTTCGCTCATGTGGTTCTCCGGTTGGGATACCTCTACTTTGCCCAGACGCACCCGAGGGCAAAGGCCGTTTCCGGCCCTTGCCCTTGGTACTTCAGCGAGCCACCGCGAGCGACTCGCCCTTCGATGTCGGCTCCGGGAAGGCGAAGAACATCACTTCGCCCTTGTGGAACATCAACGGAGCACGCAGGCCCTCGTTGAAGACCGAGCCGTCAGCCAGCTTGGTTTCGGGTGAGGACACCACGTACATCCACTCCGGCACGCGCTTGGACAGTTCGGGCAGGTACGACTGCGTATCCACCTTGCCGTCCACCTTCAGGGTCATCGGGTACAGCGCACCCAGTCGGGTTCCGAACGAGTAGCTCTCACCGCCACCGAGAAAGTCCGGCGCCTTGCGCTTGAAGGAACGAACCCCCATCGCGCAGTCGCCCTTCATCACCGGCACCAGCACGCACTCGTGGCCTTCGCACACGCCGCCCGTCACGCGGTACATCGACACTCCCGACGCGCCTGCCATCGGCTCTTCGGTGATGGTCGAGCCCTCGAACGAAGCCAGCGTTGCCTTCAGGAGGATTGCAGCCGCCTTCGCGTTCGCGTCCTCTTTGCTCGAAGCCATGTCGGCGGGCATCCATGCCAGCACCATGTTGCGGCCCATGATGTCCGAACCGCTCGCCAGCGATGTGACCATGCCCACGAGGAACATGCCCACTTCGGCACCGCGCGAGACGCCCTTGGCCTGCCGGAAGAACCTCGTCCCGGAGCCTGCCGCCGCGCCGGCGTACCAGAGCGCATCGCCCGTGCGGTTGCCCATGTCGTTGCGATCCGCGCTCGGCACTGCATCGCGCATCGTGCCTGCCACGTGCCCGGCCTTGGCAATGCACAGCGCCAGCGAGTGCTCCTTCGGGCAGTTGCTCGTCGCCTGTGTGTCCGCCGAAGCGGCAGTGTCTTCGGTGGCTTGCGCCGCACCCAGCATCGCGGCGAGTGCAAATCCGATCAGCAGTTTGGTACGGGTCATGTCGTGCTCCTATGGAACGGTCTGTCTTGAGAACTCCATAGTGCCTATCAACCCTCCGAACGAAAGCCGCTTTTGCGCTGCGCGCCGATTGCCGGCGCGTTAGCTCGTGTGTGTGTGGGTTGCGCGCGTGGGCCGGCCCGCATGGCACTCTTGCCACTCAGGAAAAGCTCAGATTGCGCGGGTCACCGGCTGTCGGAAACACTTGGCGTGCGGACCCGGATCGCTTGCCAGGTCACACCACCACTTCCTTGCCTATCCCCAGGCGTTCGTGTCGTCGCAGATCGCGTCTGCGATGTCGTTCAGCTGCTCGAGCGTGATCGCTTCGTCATCCGCCCGGTCCTTGACCGAGTCCAGGCAGACCGACCCAGCTGTGCGCGCCTTGGCGGCGGCGATCGCGTCGGCCACGGTGTACTTCTTCACCGTGCGTTCGGCGTGCGTGTAGATGCTCATGCGGCTTTGCCACGCCGGCGAAGGAGCATCCGCACGCCGACGAAGGCCACCAGGCAGACCAGCAGGAATGCCGGAAAGCTCGGCTTGGTCAGCGAGAAATCGAACTGGGCGATGAACCACTCGCCATTGACCAGCCAGAGTCGCCAGGCGCCGTAAGCGCTGACCAGGCCGACCACGGCGAAGGCGATGTTCAGGATCAGCCCGATGCCGTCGCCGAGCATGCGGGCCAGACCGTCCACGTAAGGGGTGTTGGTGTTTTTCATGTCTTGATTCTGGCCAGTCCGGTCCTGTTGCGAAGCCCGTGCGGCAGCTTGGACCGATTCGCCTTCAGAGTCCGAACCGGCTGATCTCGTGGGACGCCGCCCAGCATCCGAGCAAATTGGATTGCACAATCCAAAGTGACGTTTGCGGCTGTCTTCGCCGGTCATTCTCCTTGTGCACGCCCGGCCACCGCGGATGCTGCAGCCGCCATTGCCGTACGCGCCATCTCGTGGTTGTCTTCGCCCATGAAACAGACCATGCCGGGCTGGAACCCGACGAAGCTGTTCGCCAGGTGCTTGGGCAGGCAGTTTCGGGTCAGCCATTCGAGCACCGGCAACTCATCGCTGCGGATCTTGTCCGCACGGCCCAGCCAGTACATGCGCAAGGTGTAGTCCGCGCCGTCCTGCGCCAGGAACTTGCCCACCTGCTCGAGCGTTCCTGAGGGTGTCTGCCCTGTTGTGGCCTTGTTGCCTTCTCTTGTCACCAACTTGATCCTTTCCGCCGTCGGTTCATCAAAGCGCCTGGTCCGTGAACATCTCGCCGAGTGTCGTCTACAGCGCCAAGG
>Ga0307509_10000959_pt1 | contig 49381 bp, 38 predicted proteins | sample 10_EM_MG_FD_202245 | JGI IMG/M metagenome (GOLD analysis project Ga0307509, IMG submission 202245) | Populus trichocarpa ectomycorrhiza microbial communities from riparian zone in the Pacific Northwest, United States - 10_EM | ecosystem: Host-associated > Plants > Roots > Unclassified | place... | reverse complement strand
AGCCTCACAGGAACGCTCTTCTTTAATATACTACAAGTTGAACGGTCACTCTATTTGTCCCTCATCTATCTTATATCTCTTGAAGATATTCCACTGAGACTTTCCCTCCTATCCTATTAGTATCTCCAGAGTTCCACTTGGGATTCTCGAGATACTTAGGAGTAGGTTACACCTACCGTACTTTAGAAAAGGGGGCGAAAAAGACAGCAAAAGAAGAGCTGCACAGCCCCTCTGAGAGACATGGAAAAACAAAAAAACATCAGACCTTACCAGAGGAGGCAACTCTGACTACATAGCACACGACTCGATTATTCCAGTTTTTACGGTATTGATGAATTAGTTTGATGAAAAGGCGAAAATAGAACATATGATAATAAGAAATGATTTTCCTTAAGGAATCTGGCCCTGGAGTACTGTATGATCAGAGAGTATCATACCTTCCCCCTCAACATGGCACAGCACACGGTAAAAATAAAAAATATCATAAGCGAGGAGTCAAACCGCAGATGTTGATTACGTAAGCTACCCAGGGGGGCATGAAAATCCGCATTGCCCCTAAGAATTCCACGCAACTACAGCCTCATGACATTTATTTAGCTATAGCTGTTTAATATTCTATCACTCCTGCCCATTATTTCTATCCACTACCCCCACAGCAAGTGTTTCAAGTCAAATGCTAAAATGTAGACATCCGGTGCGAGGAAGAAAAAAACTTAAGCGGGTAGGAATCAAAAGCAGTTTTTTAATTACATAAGCTACACAGCAAGCACTCCAATAAGCCCTTCGGTAGTCTGAGACGTAAATTCGCAGCAAGAACTGTTCTCTAGCTATAGCTTTTAATAATATTCTATTTTATTCATTAATATTGTTATTTATTACAGGTATTTCGATTGGATTTAATTAGTTCCTATTATTCGACTTGAAGTCATGGTTAACTTTAGGGAGGTGTTAGGCATACCGGAAGGCTTAGCCTTCCTTTAGTGAATAAAGACCTATAGTTACCCTACCTTAGGATTCTGAGTTCAAAAGGATAAGCCAACACCCCCCTCCCGCACCAGCGTTGGGACAGCGCTACATCGGCAGAAGCCACCGTAGTTGCGTCCCCTCACCAAAGACATAGTCATTGGAACCCTCCTCGTAACCCCGTATACGTCGCGGCCGTCCGTCCGACCGGATCCCGTTCGCTGGATATATGAGGGAAGACCTTTGGCGAGCTTATGCAAGTGGTTCGAGCCAAATCGGTCCACGTCGCATAAAGTTACTGAACACTAAAGATGAGAGTCGCGAAAGTGGTCACTAAGTAACAGGACGTTTTTGCGGACAATGGTTAAGCAACACATTCTAACTCCACGCTCCCGCGATAAAAGTCGCAGAAGTGAATAGTGTTGTTGGATGAGGTAGTCGGAGCAATCAGGCATACCCACACTCACGCACGTCAATAGTATCTTACGGATACTGACGGAACCATACGATAACGATATGACTATGAAGGGACAATGGCTATTGGAGCGATTGTCGTGACAAGTCTATCTTATGCCTTGCAGATGTCGGTTGCAGAATATGTCTGCAATCCTGAGAGGTTCGATAACAAAGCTGGCCCCTTTGTTGGTTCGATCATGGAGACCATTCTGCGTATGCAAATGGTAAGCAAGACTCCATGCCGACGAAGATGGATCGTAACCAATGGACTGATATGTGGGAGCACCGTCAGGTGATTTCATGATGTTGCGGTTCGGAAGTCAAAGTGAGATAACAGAATTGTCAGGGTCAAATGGTGTTCGCACTTTTAGAACAAGCTGGAGGTTGTTAGCAGGTACATAGTTAGTATGAGAACAAGATGTAGCCCGCGACCACCCAGACGCGGTATATAAATATCGAGGTGCCTCCCGAGCTATTTTAACGGAATCAAGCAACGGAGAAGAGATCTTATCAATATAAGTTTTTACGCTAGAAAAATCTTTATCACTTTACCAATTTCTATTTTTTGAATCATTGAGCCTTCCTAGACAATCTCCGTCTACGATTAAGATTATCGGCCTGAGTTATCTCGCAAGACTTTGAGATAGGCTCCCGCCTAACAGGAGGTACAGGTACCGTACCGGTAGGTGAAGCATTGTGTTATGGGCTTATGTACTGTACCGTAGGCTTAACACCTAAGAGCAGGGTAACTACCGGTATCTGAACGGACACCCAAAGCATCGCTGGAGAATTTGCCAAAACACCGCCAAGAGAGTAGTGGATAGAAATGATATGTAGAAATGATAGAATATTAAACAATTATAGCGGGGTAAGGATCATGTGGTTATCCTTTGATTTGAAATCTTGGAGGGGAATGCTGAATCTCATAGAGTACCCTCGAGGGCAGCTTACGTAATCAACCTCTACGGTTGGGCTCGGTACTCCGGCGCAAAATGAGTTATGGTGCACTCCCTAGTCGTGCGTGACAACCAGAACTCCCCACAAAAAATCCTCGAGCGACAGGCCTCAGACCTATTCTACAAAAAAAATCTTCACACTAGTGACACGAGGGGGGAGAAGATAGGGCAACCAAAGTTGAAGCTTGGGAAGCATGGAGCTATCGTGGATGGTGATTTCTAGTCTTGTGTGAAGAAGAGAGGATGTTTGGCCGGGGGTCTGCGTTGCACCATAACTCATTTTGCGCTAGAGCACCGCAAAAACTGGAATAATTGGACCTCACGCTAGTATGTTGACATAAGGTTGGGCGCGCGGAAAGTCCCTATTTTAAAAGGAAATGAGTGTCTCAACACAGAAAACTGGGGTTCACTGCTCTGAATAAATGCGGTGATTGGAGTGGCGAAGTAGAAAGAGGAAATTTTTAAACAAGTGTATGAACCTTGGCGAGACATACCTTAAGTCAACATACTAGCGTGAGGTCCAATTATTCCAGTTTTTGCGGTATCACTTCGGGTATTGTTTCTGCCCTCGATGTCTACTTGACCCGCGGTAACAAGTATCGTTTTAAGATGACCTAGAATACCCTCTCTTAGTAATATTGTGATCGCCAGATTGCATTGACCCAGATTCAGCATGGGTAGTTTCAGGTTTTGAACCCATAGCTCTGACCGTCCATAGACAACATTTTGATTGATGCAACTGGGGATCCCTTGTGGTAATGTCGGCTCAACAACTGGTGCAATTAAGCCTTTAACCCTAACAAAATTAGAACAATAAAAATAGGAATGCTCCCCTGCTATCGTAGTATAAACATGTACGAGCTTTTTGCACAGTCGATTTTATGCCAAGGCATCCCCGCTGCGTCGATGGAGGTGCCGTGTGGACGGCGGGATCCATCTGTTTCTCTTAGGTAGTGTGACCCTAATCAACAATCTCCGCCGCAAGAAAGAAAACCTTCAATTCCGAACCGGTATACCCAGTCAGTATACTATTCATAAGTATTCTCTTGCAGGGCTAGAAATAATCAAGGAGTAGAGCAGAGGGTATATCTCTACGCTATAAGAGAAAGGGACCGGAACCCGGCAGGCGTCATTGCATCTCCGGAGGGATCGCCGCTAGCAAGGGAATCGCTTATACCTTCTAGTTGGCCTGGTGGCAGGGACGTTGAGTCGGGGGGGAGTGGGGGGAAGACTTCTTTACTGTCTAGATAATGCCCCCCTTCCCCGTTGAACAGGAAAACAAGCAAGCAAGGTACCGATCCGGAAGAACTTTTACCCTTTTTCACCTTTTTGTTTTCCCCCTGTTTCTACCGCATCGCAACGGTGCCGAGCCCCACCCCCCATCATAGCCGGAATCCTGCTGGGCGATTATTTTAGCGATACGTGGGAGGAAGGTCAGATTAGAAAGTGTATTTTTTTGATGCAAAGCACTAAGACAAAAAAGTCGAACAGACTACCGCCGTATTCGGGATCGGGTCGGCAGAGGTGGTTTCGGTGTTGAGCACGTTGGCGACGGCGGCGGTAATATACTCGTAGGAGAGTATACGGAGGTACAGCGTGTAAGTTTTGTAAAGCGACTAGACAAAAGTCTTGGTGATTTGACACATTTGCACTAAAATCCGTCCTTTTGAGGAGTTTTTTCACCAGAATCCTATACTGAGCCTATGCAGACAATTTTTCAAGAACTATCCAAGCAGTTATGTATACATGGAAGGATTATCTCACATAGTTGACATAGTCTCCTAATGTTTTCACAAATATTGGAGTTCTGTTCTGAGTGGTTGCTGGGGCAATTATCTGAGCAAAATGGTGATAGTGATGACTTTTGAGTAATGGTAAAACTTTAAATGCTTGTGGGCCCTTCAGTTGGCAACTGGCACACTTCAAATTAAATATAAAATATTAGACAGCCAAATTAACTTTGGGTCAGCGATTTGGGGAAAAGGAGGTCTGGTTTTCAATGAGATATGGGGTGTTAAAAAGTTATGTTTTTGGTGTCAAACGAAGCAATCACCAAGACTTTTGTCTAGTCGCTTTAGGTTACACAGGGGGTGAGGGTGGCAGTCCTCGTTTGTGGGACCTGCAAAACTTACACGCTGTACCTCCGTAGTTATGGGAGGGGGGTATAGGCTGATCAAGCTACCGATTTACTAACGCCTTATCGCCACCCCATAACTAAGCCACATTGATAAGTGCTGCGAACCCATACTCGGGCGCAAATTAAAGATCCGGAAAAAGTGCTTGAAATATCTGTGTTGCAACCATACATTTTGTTTTGTCACTTTTTCCAGATCTTTAATTTGCGCCCGAGTACAGTATGTTACCATAATTCTCGTTTCGGACGCCCACGATGCGGTGTGCAAATGTTTTCAAACAGTAGAACGTGAGTCGGGGACCACTACCAATTTGTAGTGAAAGGGTATTCTCTTAATATCAATCTATTTTTTGTGAATGCATGGGGGCATGACCCCTTTTAAAGATACAAATGTAAAAGTAAAAACACGGGCGAAGAAGTAGGAAAACAACCTTTCTATCGCAAACAACATTTTATCTATCACAAGAAACAAGCACCTAAAACACCACAAATGCTGGTTTATTTCTGTTACAGTTAGTTTTACTATCATAAAAGGTAGTTCGAGAGAAATTTACCATGAGTAACTTGCGATGGCCGAATCCCAGAAACCGAGAAGTTGATTTCCGGAGGACGCAATACTGCTAGCGCAGGTACCAGAAACCTTGGGACTAAGGTTGGTAAATAAAGTGGCAGTCTTGGCTCTCATATTGCTCATATGATCCCGGATCCCACCCATGGCCAAACCACATCCAATGAAATCGGATTTCTGTAACCAATTAGTCCGCGTTCACGAATTTTATGCGGTTGAAGGGGAGAGATGAACTTTAGTAGAAGTGAGGCGAAGCCCAGTTGAGTGAGTTGGAAGCAAGTTCGAGATTGCGATATTAATCCGATCACAGTCCGACGCAGGAAAAGAACCAGGATTGGCGGCAATATCGGCGGCAGCTTGCTAGAGCCAGTTCTCCACATGAATAGTTTGGGTGAGAAGCCCACCCAGGACAGAGCAGTCGGAACTAGTGAAAGCACTGGTTCCGCTTGTCAGGATCCCCATAGCGCTTCCCTCAGCATTCAGAGAGTTAACAACGGCACTGACATCGCGGGTAACAATGGCCGAGGCGCTTAGGACGGCGAAGAAAGCGCAGAAGGGGAGGATGATATTCCGAGGACGGAACATACTGAATTGGGGTTGAGAAAGAGAAAATTTGAAGGGAGAAACTGGAGTGTGTTCGGCGGTGTTATTTGGGGTAGCTGAAAGAGGTCATATCAAATTGGAGCGAAGAGATGTGAATGAGGAGGAAGGAAAGCAGAAAATGGGAATGGGGAAAGATAGGACTTTATATCCGCTCAGGTCGGCAAGATCCCTCGGTGAGATAATTAGAGAAGGCTTCTAACATCGCGATTTCCTCGTTTAGGCCATTGCGGATTGCTTGGTAATTTCTCATTGTGGAGTGTTAAGATTGTTAAACACAATGGGTCCACCAACCCCCCAACTATGCTCAAGACATAGCTGTCTTCTCCATTTTTTTCATATATTGCTTCAGCTGACTTAAACCCAGCACATAAATCTTCACCTCACCAGGAGCGGATTCTACCTCCTGATTAGGTACCTAAACATAAGTGGAATGGCTGTGGAACTCCCTGCTGATGGCCTTCTGTCTATCCCGCGATCAAAAGGCGGTGGTCCTGTCATTTAGTGCGTATATTCACTTTCAAAAATTATTTTCCGGTTAGAATATTCGCATCAGTACTCGTCCCAGGGAAGATGTATTCGAAAATAAGAGTTTTGAGTTTGCATAGGAGCTCAAACAATCGCAGGGGCTCTACCGTATATTTTTTTAATCCCTATTTCTGGGTAATTCTGGCCTGGGACGAGTACTAGAGGGACGGCAACCCGCATGTCAGCACCTTAGTGCTACAGGTGTCTTATGGATAGCACACATGAACAAAATCTTCTAGAGTCCTATATGACGTAAGAGCCCTGCTTCTTTAATCTGAAAGATGCTTGCGGAGGTGTGAGATGAGGATTGGATATGCGGTTAAAATATCTCTGATCTAAAAAAGGCAAGCAGATGTTTACGATAAGATCCAATGGGCACTGCTGTTTAATTATTAAGAGGGGATCCACACAACAAAAGAAGCAGGAGAGGAAAAAAATAAATCATTTCCCCCTCACAAGTACTATTCCCTTTCGTCATTATTCTCACATAGAAGGATGTTCATGATGGACCCCCTGTCCATCATGGGTGATTATTTGTCGTCTTGTCGTCCTCTCTACTTTTTTATATACTGAAGAGGCAGGTGATGGAAAAATTGCCCGTGAAATTTGTTCACCCATAAACACTCCCCACTATAGTAGCCTCCAATCAAACCCTGTTTAACTCTAACTAAGATGACACCCAGATATAGGTATCGACGCAAAAAACCTTAATTTGCCTTTCACAGCACCTCCACCAAATATGCGCACCTTCCTATCTCATTTTAATAACTAAGATTTATACGCAGTCTACATCCCTGTCGATGTAAACCATTCTGATATCACGCTTATTTTGTCACAATTACTTCTAAAACCACAATCCTTATATGCTGAGAAGCCGCTTGGTAACCCGGTCAGTGATACCAAGGTCCCGGGACCCCTGCAGCGCCAATCGGACTCGGTTCCGAGCGTCCCCGGCAGGTGTCTCAAGCTGTAGAACAAGAGTGTCCTTCTTTTGGAAAAGACAGCGGCTTAAGCGTGTGACTGCATATCCCTGTAGTTTTCTACAGATCGGTAACTCCCAGACGGCACCTAGAGTACCTAATAAGCCAGGTACGGGGGGCTAAACCAAAGCTGCGACCAGCCTGAGGAAGTTATTGAGGATCTATGGACGGGTCAAACCGCCCCTTAATTAACTGACACGGCCCTAGCCGCCGAGCCAGAAGCTACCTATGTTGCTCCGTAAATTGCCGGCTGCTTCATGGGGTATTAGAGGTTCCCTAAGGCAGCATATCGGACTCTATGAACTGTCCCGCCCTAGTCTATTATACCAGAGCATTGGAAATTGTAGCTCAATGGCCGCATTTAGTGCGGGATGTGCCCGGACTCCGAGGACGTCGTGGTATCCCTAGACTTACTTACGCACTAGTCAAAGGACGCGCAAGCCTATCAAAATGTTTTCACCCCCTAGTTTGCTCCTTCTTTCCTGTCTTCTATCGCACCACATCTTTCTCCGGTGCACAACTTTCCTCAAATCTTTCCTTTCATCAACCTATCACGATCAATCAACGATCTTCATACCCACTGACGCGGTTTCGTTTCATTGCGTAAATTTCTCATGGTAAATCATTATCTCCGCAGGGATTATTTGCAACATGGACTTGTGTAGATTAGACTGGTTTGCTCTCCATGTCACTAGCCCCTTCCGATGTTTAGTTTCTTTAGCATTAGAATCCATTCTGAGTATTTTTCGGTAAAACTATCCAGATTTTGTCAGGCAAGTTCTCCCCTGTCAACTATTGTTGCCCCGCCCTATAGTTCCCCTCGAGCCAGACTATCCGTCTATAACCCGCCCGGGGAAGACACAAGTTGAAACAAGATAGGATACTTGCAGTCCTTGTGAACACATCAATGGTGCAGGAATTGGATCGAAGGGTTACAATCACAGCCCGGTGGGGGAACTTCGCAACAAGAATCATCCCCGCGGATGTCGATCATCTAGAGGCAGAGGCCGCCGTGCCAGAACGGGAAATGTGCCTGTCCATGAGAGTTCCCCAGAGATCTTTCAGAGGCCCCGGTCCTCAGCTAACGAATATTGGACTGTTCCCTAACCGGCAAATTCAAATACCGGTACCCAAGTATGAGGAAGGAAGGAGAGGGGTGTTTGAAGAGAGCATGGAAATGGAAATAGGGCGAGTGGGGCAAGAGGAGGGGCTCATAATACGCATAATTAGGAGAGTTATCGGTGAGTTGTGAGATTGGGTATTTTTATCCAATTGATCACTCGATTTCGGTTTGGATATCGGTGGCGTTGGCTAGTGGGGTTGGTGCATGGCCTGACTTTTAGATTGCGTGGAATTGTGAGTAAAGGGTGTTGATTTCATAAATTTATGAGGGAACGAATGTATTTTGCGTGACTATAGAAACAAGATAAAAAGAGGAAAGACGCGAACGGTGAAATACTGATAATCAAAATAAAACAATAAGGAAAGAGATTCTGCTTTTATCCTATGAATGATGTGCGACAAGAAATCCACTAGAAAAACTTTCCCTCCACATTATACGGACTACTGGTAGTCGGTGACAAGAGTGTTCCAGATACTGTTGATGAGACGAGGAGAAACGGAAACTAATTAATGCACCTTAGAAGCGAGACTAAACATGAATCAACCGCTCCGGTCATGGGTTTCAACAAAGGGAAGAGTGTTGTCAGAGTAGGGGTCGGTAATATAAAAAAAATTTTCTTCCCGGTTTGAGATTTGTTTTCGTGAGAAGTAGGGATGACGTGATGGCTACCGGTACCGTAGCTATGGTATGATACCAGGTTGGCATATTTCTTTGCACACATGCCAAATTTGGATTGCCCCGCGTAAGTGTACCAACCCGCCCACCTAGCATCACATCAAATTACTTGAACTGGAGCCTTACACACTCTGTATAGCCCATAAATCTGCTATTCGAACCCTTCAATAGGCAGAGGAAACAAGACCCCATTCCCTCCCTCGCATACTCCCCATTTTGCACAGCGTGCCCTTCCTTCATCTTAGCCAGCCCCCATACTCCCTATCCCCACAGACAACTGAGTGTTCCAAGCTACGCCTATTAGGCTGCACATCCATCCCACGCAGCAACTCCTTTATCCCACAGGGTATGGGCGGCATCAGGAGGATTCCGGTGAAGCCAGCAGTTTCGGTGGATAGGTTGACTGGTAGGTGAATACGGTGCAAAAACTATGTAGTCGCCGAGGCCGGAGATGGTACCTTGAGAAGGAGGTAGAACCGTATGGTATTCACGCCCAATGCAGATATAGCGGAGAAGGCGTTGGTGGTATTGCCGGTTGGGGTCATGCGTGATAGCATGTTGCAACCCTGACCCTAATCAGGGGAAACGGCTTTTCTCACATTGGGGTCGGGGTTGAATCGGGCGACCGTGCGAATCGCTTAAAATTCCACAGGGTGTCAGAGCCGCAAACCTCCCTTATGGAACATTCAAAACTTAGGCGCTGTACCTCCGGATGGAAGAATATCTGGATCTCAATTCTTCCTTCGCATTCATCCTTACCGCAAAAGCCGAAATAATTGAGAATTCCCGGCTTTGAATTAGGACAGCGAAAAGATTCTCCCTCAGCCCTCACTTGAGACACTGAGACACAGACCTCACTATGAGAGGCAACTCAATTATTTCGCTTTTTACGGTATATTATAATATTAAGCACAAGTCGGGGGAGATAGAAATTTTGTGAATAAGAGGCGCAAGTGTAATATCTTGGGTAATATGAATCGACTGGAAGAGGTGGAAGGGTCATCAAAAGGAGTGTGCAAAGAGACTACCGGTATCATAGATGCAGGATCGTAGTCGCCTACCGGGAGTGTGGATATGAAGATGATTAATAGTTAGTCGATGGCATTAATGTGTTTAAGCGAAATCGATAGTACCGTAAACTGCTTTTTTTATTCTCATTCTGAACAATTAGCCGGGGGAAGCCTGCAGGCCGTGCACAGATATCTGCGGGCTACCTGTCGGAAGGTTTTTTTAAAGGGTATTGCCTGCCGCCCTAATCCGGACAAAGAAGTGGCATTTTGGTGGCATTCAATACGGTACTCATACTCGAGTACGGTAGTACCGTAGCAGTCTTTTTTAAAAACGCTTCGGCATTGAGAGTATGCAGATCATACAGTCCAAAATGAAATTTGAATAACCGGGCGGCTTTATCTGGGCATCTGCATGATAGGTCTTCGCCTACCCCCGGGCTTTGACTGCCCCCGCGAAACTGAGTGCAATCGAATCCAGAATCGTTTGTCTGTTCTGCGATGCCAAGCCATTATACATACTTTCCTGAAAGGGAACCACATCAAGTATTTCTATGGCCTTGCCTCCAGTTTATCACGCATGTTCTCAACACAGAATTAAAAAATTAGCACTATTGACACCGCTAGTCCTATATCTTAGGGGCTCTTTGGAAGGATTTTCTTTGGTCAAAAAAGTCAATTGTGCTATGATTGTTTTATTGTGTCATATGTAGTGTGTTGTTTTCTGAAATAATTTCCAAGTGCTTATTGCGCCCAGGCTCTCCCGACCGAGGAGACACCCGTGGAGTTGAATAAAGTGATAGGACCAATTAGGCATAGCTCACACTCCACCAGCCCTGTCACTTTGTGCCAAACTGCGCCACAAAGTGTAAATCACTCCTGTGCACCCCCGAGCACTACTGGCAAATCTCGTATGTGGGCATGTCATTGGAAATACCGTCGTAGATAAATGAGCTGATTGAGCTCCGTAGTCCAAACATAGCCACAAGGAGAAGTGTTTGTGAGACATATGGCTTATTAGTCATACAATCTCACCAAGGGGAGAATTATTGGATAGTAATCGTGCCACATCAAGCCACATCACCCCGCTTTCTTCAGCTCTCGCCACGCATTGTTCGGGAACCCCCAGATGCTCATACAACCGCGTTACCGATTCTACGTTCAACCAACGTATCAGATAGAACATCATGGCCCAAATTTCGCATATGCAATCGGTTAGCTTTGGCGATAGCAACACCAACTGCGGCAACATAAGCAACACAAGCACTAATTTCAATACTTTCTATTTGTCCGACGAAGATGCACGGATCATGCGCTGGCTCTCTCCACTCGAGCCAAGTATCAGACATCAGGGTATACGAACGGATCGATTCGAGGGTGTCGGGGAATGGCTTTTGGAAACGAGCGAGTTTCAGGAGTGGAGAGGTAGTGAGAGTGGTGTCGACAACGCTGTCTTGTTTTGCTCCGGGAGTCCTGGAGTGGGCAAGACTTATCTAAGGTAAAGGGTGGGATCATTTGAGAAGGGAATGCCGCTGATGGCTAGAAATACTAGTTCCCTAGTGATCGACAGCTTGTGCGATCGAGCGGGGGTGGAATCTATTGCCGTTGCAGGCTTGTACTGCGACTTCCTTGCCCAACAAGAGCAGACAACGACCAACATCGTGGGAGCCATTGTGAAGCAGCTGGTGGGGCGAGGAGGAGTCCCGGATCACCTACGAGAAGCGTTTCAAAACGGGAAAGCGGAATTTGGCGGTAGAGGCCCGCGACTTGCGGATCTGATGGGAATGCTGAGGGTTGTTCTTGCCTTGTCACCCCCAGTCTTCATATGTATCGACGCGTTGGACGAGTGCCAACCAAAGTACCTAGCAGAAATTCTCGGGTGTCTAAGAGATATCGTTCGAGAGTGTCCTAGGACCAGAATATTCCTCACCGGGAGGCCTCATATCAGTGAAGATGTTCAAAGATATTTCGGGGCGGTTGTGATACCCATTCATCCCAACACAGATGATATTCGGAATTATGTGGAGATGAGGTTAGATAGGGATGCCGAGCCAGAGGCGATGAACAATGATCTGCGGGCGGATATTGTGAGAGTTATTCTGAAGAAGATATCAAATATGTGAGTAGGAGCGTTCGGCACCCCCACCCCATCATTGATGTATGTTTGCCAACGATGGTATCTAGATTCCTGCTGGTATCGCTAAACATTGACGCCATCCTGGGAGAGGTCACAATTCGTCAGAGAAAAAATAAACTTGAAGAGATGACACAAGGCAAGGGACTGAGCGATGCCTACACGGCAACACTATCGCGACTGAAGGCGCAGAAGGGATATAAATCGGTACTCGGATTGAAGGTCCTGATGTGGGTGTCGCATTCGGAACGGCCGTTGCGAGCCGAAGAGCTCTGTCATGCCTTAGGAGTGGAGATAGGATCGGCGGATCTGGATCCGGAAAACGTCCCCGCGTTAAGGACAATTGTAGCATCTTGTCTTGGTCTCGTCACGGTCGAGGCGTCCTCGTCCACTGTGCGGCTGGTGCACTTTACTCTTCAGGAGCATCTGTCAAATGATCCGACCCTATTCCATAGCCCTCACTCTGCAATCGCGGAGGTTTGTTTGACATACCTCAATTTTGGATTTGTGAGGTCTCTCTCACCAACTCTTTCTTCGGCCCCCTTAACGACGCCCTTTCTAGAATATGCTTCGATTTATTGGGGGGTGCATGCAAGAATGGAGATGACGGAACACGTCAAAATACTTGGGCTGAGGCTCCTCGATAGATTTGATCTGCATATATCTGCTCAAGTACTATTACTGCACTATCATCATGGGATACTCAAGGAACCATACCATAGTGGGGCGGCGGGGCCCATGGGATTTACAGGACTCCACGGGGTAGCATTCTTGGGGATCGTAGAGATAGCCGCCGCGCTATTGGATCAGAAGGAATTGGACGCCAATGCACCGGATTGTACGGGCAATACGGCTCTCATATGGGCAGCGGGAGCAGGGCGAGAGGAGATAGTAAAGATGCTTTTGGAACGAGAGGGCATCAATCCCGACCAGGCAGACACCAGATATGGACGGACGCCACTCTCGTGGGCGGCTCATAACGGGCATTCGGAGGTGGTAAAAATGCTTTTGGAACGAGGGGACGTCAATCCCGGTAAGGCGGACACCGAATATGGGCGGACTCCTCTGTCATTGGCGGTCGAGAACGGGTATGAGGGGGTAGTGAGGATACTTTTGGAACGATCGGATGTCAATCCCAACCTGGCAGACACCGAATATGGGCGGACACCTCTGTCAAGGGCTGCTGAAGACGGCCATCAGAGGGTAGTCGAGACGCTTTTGGAACGAGAGGACGTTAATCCCAACCAGGCGGACACCAAATCTGGCCGGACGCCACTCTCGTGGGCGGCTGAGAACGGGCATGAGGGGGCAGTGAAGATGCTTTTGAAACGTGGAGACGTCAGTCCAAGCCAGGCGGACACCGGATCTGGCCTGACACCACTCTCGTGGGCAGCACAAAACGGGCAGGAGGGGGTAGTGAAGCTGCTTTTGAAACGAAAAGACGTCGATCCCGACCAAGCAGACAGCATTTACGGCCGGACTCCACTTTCATTAGCGGCTGAGAACAAGCGTGAGGGAGTAGTAAGAATGCTTTTGGAACGAAGGGATGTCAATCCCAACCAGGTAGACATCATATACGGCCGGACGCCCCTGTCATGGGCGGCTGAGAAAGGATATCAGGGGGTAGTCAAGGCGCTTTTACAACGAGAGGGTGTCAGTCCCAACCAGGCAGACACCAAATCTGGCCAGGCGCCACTCTCTTGGGCCGCTGAGAACGGGCATGAGGGGGTAGTGAAGAGGCTTTTGGAACGAGGGGACGTCAATCCCAACCAGGCGGACACCAAATCTGGACTGACACCACTCTCGTGGGCAGCACAGAACGGGCATTCGGGGATAGTGAAGCTGCTTTTGAAACGAAAAGACGTCGATCCCGACCAAGAAGACAGCATTTACGGCCGGACTCCACTTTCATTAGCGGCTGAGAACAGCTATGAGGGGGTAGTAAAGATGCTTTTGGAACGAGGGGACGTCAACCCCAACCTGGTAGACAGCACATATGGCCGGACGCCCCTGTCATGGGCAGCCAAGAAAGGGCACCAAGGGGTAGTCAAGACGCTTTTGGAACGAGGGGACGTCAATCCGAGTCAGGCGGACACCAAATCTGGCCGGACACCGCTCTCCTGGGCGGCAGAGAACGGGCATGAGGGGGTAGCAAAGAGGCTTTTAGAGCGACTAGACGTCAATCCCAACCAGGCAGATACCAACTCCGGCCGGAGACCACTCTCGTGGGCAGCTGAGAAAGGGCATGAGGGGGTAGTAAGAATGCTTTTGGAACGAAGGGATGTCAGTCCCAACCAGATAGACATCAGAGATGGCCGGACGCCCCTGTCATGGGCGGCTGAGAAAGGGCATCAGGGGGTAGTCAAGACGCTTTTACAGCGTGAGGGCGTGAATCCTAATCGGGGAGATACCAGATATGGCCGGACACCCCTATCATGGGCGGCTGAAAAAGGGCATCAGGAGATCGTCCAGGCGCTTTTAGAACAAGAGGACGTCAATCCCAACACGACAGACACTTTGTATGGCCGAACGCCTTTCTTATGGGCAGCCGAGAAAGGGCAAGAGAGGGTAGTCAAGATGCTTTTGGAACGACTAGACGTCAACCCTGACCAACTAGATACCTTATATAGCCAGACAGCGCTCTCGTTGGCGGCTGATAACGGTCATTCGGGGGTAGTAAAGATGCTTTTGGAACGAGAAGATATCAATCCCAACAAGGCAGACAGCAAATATGGCCAGGCACCACTCTCATTGGCAGCCAAGAATGGGCACACCCGGATAGTAAAGATGCTCTTAGAACGAGAGGACATCAATCCCGACCAGGTGGACACCTACTACCGCCAGACGCCTCTCTCATTGGCGGCTGAGAATGGGCATGAGGGGGTAGTAGAGATGCTTTTGGAACGAGATGAAGTCGGCCCCAACCTGGCAGACAACAAGTATGGCCAGACGCCACTCTCACTAGCGGCTAAGAACGGGCATGAGGAGGTTGTAATGATGCTTTTGGGACGAGAGGACGTCAATCCCGACCAAGGAGACACCAGCTATTCCCAGACGCCACTTTCGTGGGCGGCTAAGAATGGGAACGAGGGGGTAGTAGAGTTGCTTTTAAAAAGACCGGACGTCAATCCCGACAAGGCAGACACCCACTATGGCCGGACGCCGCTCTCCTGGGCAGCTAAGAGCGGGAGGGAGGGGGTAGTAAAGATCCTTTTGAAACGAGAAGATGTCGATCCTGACCTAGCGGATGCCAGCTATGGCCGGACACCACTTTGGTGGGCCGTTTGGGGTGGGCATTCGGGGGTTGTAAAGATGCTTTTAGAACGGAAGGACGTCAATCCCGACCAGGCAGACACCGAATGTGGCCAGACCCCACTCTCATTGGGGGCAGAGAAAGGGACAGAGGAGGTAGTAAAGATGCTTTTGGAGCGAGGGGATGTCAATCCCAATCAGACCATCACTAAATCTGGGCAGGCACTGCTCTCGTGGGCAGCTCAAAACGGGCATTCGGAGGTGGTAAAGATGCTTTTGGACCGAGGGGACGTCAATCACGACCAGACAGAGGCCAGATGCGGCCAGAGGCCACTCTCATTGGCTGCTGAGAATAGGCACGAGGAGGTAGTAAAGATGCTTTTGGAACGAGGGGGCGTCAATCTCAACCAGGCCGACACCAAATCTAGCCAGGCGCTGCTCTCGTGGGCGGCTCAGAACGGGCATCCAATGGTGGTAAGGATGCTTTTGGAGCGGAAGGACGTCAATCCCGACTGGCCAGACACCAAATATAGCCGAACGCCACTGTTATGGGCTGTCCGGAATGGGCATTCGGGGGTAGTAAAGATGCTTTTGGAACGAGGGGACGTCAACCCGAGTCAGGCGGACATCAAATCTGGCCGGGCCCTGCTCTCGTCGACGGCTGGCAATGGGTATTTGGGGGTTGTAAGGATGCTTTTGGAACTGAATGACGTCCGCCCCGACACGCCAGACAACAGCCAAACTCCAACTTCCTCAGCTCTCTGTAAAGGGAATAGCGGAGTTGCAAAGATTATACCGGACCGGGACAGTGACAATCCCAAGACAGCAGATCGCGGTTGCCAAACATCCCCTCTGCCGTTCGCTGAACATGAGGGAGGGGGCGTGGTGGACCTGCAGTTCGGATACGGTGAACCTAAAACCAATATTTTAGATCCTAGTGGCCAACCTGCACCCCTACTGCTAGACAGCAGTGAGCGGGAAGTGGTATCCGACCCCAAAGATTCTAGTTCCAAGTCCGCAGATAGCGACCTCTCCTCAACTAAGCCACCTGGGCTTTCTCAACCTCCTCCCGTGAAGCCCATAAAGCCGCTGCACCCACTCAGTGAAATCGTTACTCGTCCCAGCACCACCCAGTCAATCCTCTCATTCGCACTCGACCGGCGTTTCATCATCTCCTCTCTTATTTGTCTTTTCGCTTTCCTCTTTTACACCATTCCTTCTTCGACACTAGATAGATTCTCGTTCCGTAAATTCTAGTTCAGTGAGGAACGAGGGTAGAATGATCTCGGTAGTTTTAGATGTCCATAGACTTTTATAACGGCGTTTTTCTGGCTTCCGTTTGTCATTCATCATTTATCAACTTTTGTAGGCTTTCTCTTCCCTGTTTTTTCCCTTCACTGGAGTTCCGGTTAGACTTGGTCCTATTGTGCTGGGGGCTGTTCTCATTCCTCATTCTTGTTCTTTGTTAAGTTTGTATTTTTCTTTTGTGGTGGTATATAATTTAATAAGGCTCGCTAGAAGCAATTGGTTAAGAAGTGATTGTAGACTTGAAGAAACCCGCTCCACATTCGTAAGCAGCGGGTTTTCCTCCTCCCGTAACTCTCCATGCTGTCAAATGATTCTGAATTGGCCATCGCGCTTGGACGCCGGCACTGCAAACGCAATCACGGGAGGTTGCAAGTCCGTGAACTAAACCCGAGCCGAACATCGTGGATATCCCCGCAACACCGGCGAAGATTTTGGTGGTATCAACGAGACAGAGAGGTGGCGCTGCTAGGCAGTTGGCTAGTTAAGCAAGATTCTGTAAATGTCTAAGGCTGTGGGCTGGCTTGCTGTGTTGGGAGTATATGCGGACAACTATAATAGGGACGGCCTCATAATATAGAAAACGCAGAAACTTGAATGTAATATAGAAGTTCTTCTCCGACAAGAGGCCTTAGATCTCTCCTGGTTTCTCTGATTGTTGATGAGATCCTTCAGGAGAAGGGATTATATGCGAGCCACAAGGCTCAAAAAAAGAGTTGGTGTTTGAGTACTACATGTAATGCGACGTTGGAATGAACCAAGCGAGGTGTAGGAGCGGAACCCCACCCATCCACCCACCATCTAGAACCCGCATCTCGACCATAAAACCAACAAACTCGGCCTCCCTCCCTGATGTCGATAAAAAACCCACCATTCTGTAGCGCCGGCGATATACTTACTCCGCCCGATAATGCTTTCTTCGATTTCTTCGGTAGTATGGTGCACCCAAACCATCATTATTCCTGGAAGCAGGCAAAACCCGAAAAATCACCCCTGATCTAAAAGGCTACCCACTGATTGGAACTTCGAGATTTGCCAAGGCTCCCTATTGGGTTTGCCTGCTCAGCCCGTGGGAAAGAGATTTTCAGAGCCGAAATCATGAAAGATCACTCATGTCATTCCCATTTAGACTGAAAACCCCCCGGCTATCCATTACCATGATATAGGGTCCTACCACCACGCCAATGGCCACTGGCACGCCTCGTAGTGCCATTATCTTAAAAAATAGATCATCCTCCGATGTCGCTCCCATCGTATATAGCACTGCGGTTGTTAGGGTGGATGTTTGAGCGACAAAAAATCTGAACGTTGAGGTCAAATGTGTGCCTAAAAATATGGAGCATGGCGGCTCGTTTGGATTTGGCGGTAATGGGGGGAAGTCTAGTAAATATTAAGGGCCTTAGTTACAGACGGGTAAGGGGCGGAGAGATAGTGGTAATGGCTATTACACCTTTTAGAGAATTTTATATATCTGTTAAGAGAACCCTAGAAAAGGAACCGCTGAAATGCTACTAGGAACTCGGAGGACAGACTACGCTAAGGAGGGTGTATAGTATTTAGGATCCACCGTTGCTTGTTTCTAAACCATAGGGGATAAATATTATTATTTTTTATACTATTTCATTTCTCTGCCACTCCACCGATCGAGAACTATACCCCTAGGTGTATTCTAGGCCCGGATTCTCCCACCCTTAAGGAGTGCTGATTTTCTGAATAGATTTATGAAAGCTAATGTCTCTTGATCGCCTCGGGCCTCTTAAAGCAGAGGTCTTCAGTCCCCCTGCCTTAGGTGATAGATCGCTCAATGAAAACTCGGGATGATGAGAATTTAACTCCCTGGCTTCTGTCGATTTTCACGGTGATTAATTGGTTCCTGGTGTGTTGGTCACTGCGGCAGCAGGGTATTTCTCATAGGGCCACTACAAGAACAAATACTTACCTTGCTGGCGGGCAGATTTGGTTTGTTTCACCCGGAGTTAGATACTAAAACATTGAAGGGTAGACACCGCGAGAGAAGAGAAACCACAAATACAACCATTGATACTAACCAACAAAGCCCCTTCGTGCAGAATAGCAGCCCGCATTAGATATTTATATCAAGGGAAGGCAACCAGCTCTAATTATTAAGCCGCAAAAGCATAGACTTAAAGATCCAAGGATCACAACCAGACCGACCGCACTTGAAACCCCCCCTTCTCTCATCCTACACCTCTTCGCCCCCCTTCTTGTCCCAAAGCCCAACCGTAAACTCTACATGAGCCCTAGCCACCGCCAGCAAAACTTCCCTTGCCATCTCTAACCCCCCCAATGCCTCCGACCCACGAATCCCAACGGCCTCCAATATACGGCTCACCGCCTCTCCCCCAACATTCAACCCCTCAACCCCCCCGGCCCCCTGCCTCCTCAACCATAGAAAGTACGGACTGACCTTCACATACCTCCTGACATAAAAGTCCGCCTTCTCTTCATCAGTGTAACGGGCATTCAGGTCAAGATAGGTCTCCAACGGGTGCATACCAGCCAAAGCCCCAAGCCTCCTCACGTCCTCCGCGATCTCCTCGACTTCGGGAACACATGCTAAGAGGAGGAGCCAGAAGTGGAAGAGTCTGCGGAGAAGGGTGGTGGACTGATGTGAGGTTAGGGGCGAGCCGAGAATGTCGGTGTGGATCATCAAGCAATCGGACAGGACCTGCCAGTTTTCTTGGTCGGCTTCGTGAGAGACAAGGGCGCTCGGTGCGGGAATGGCGACGTCGCAAGCTGGGAATGGTAGGGAGTTGGCCTGGGGGTTGAGGTAGAGGTAGTTTTGGCAGCTGATGAGTGTTCTCGAGAGGGTTTGGAGTACGCGGCCGCGCTCGGTGGTTTGGATGTTGTAGAAAATTGAAGCGAGGTGGGGCTTTAGAGCTTCAAGGGTGTCAAGGTTGTTGGCCGCCATGTATTCTTTTGCAGCGGCTGCTGTGGTGAATGATTTTAAGGTGGAGACGATGAAGGAGATTGGCATAGTGGAGACCGGAGTGCGTAAATCTTTTTCGGCCGTGGGTGCCATTTTTTCTTAATTTAGTTTCTTCCGTAGGATTCTCTTTTCCTCTCTGTTTCGTGTAGTTAGAGTAGTTGACTAGAGATAAGCGAAGGAAGCATCCGTCAACGGGATTTATACCTTTATGAGGGCGCAAGGGATTGGATACTATCTAGCACACCCTACCCTATAAGTGAGACACTGACACCTAGAATAATCTTTTCTTTGCAAAACCTTATTCAAGCGGAATCAAGATTTGCCACTGCTTTTCTTTATCCGCTTCCCCGATAATTCGAGAGCGTTTGAAAAAAAAGATTGGGATTGGTAGAAATGAAATTCAAGGTTCCGGAGCGCCGGAACACCGCATGGTTAGATCCTAAAGTTTCATCAAATCACAGATTCACGTAGGGTAAAGATTCGAATAAATGGACCATGGGGGGTAGGTATTTCAGTATTACCTTTGGAAAAAGGACGAAAAACACACCAAAAATCTACCTTCCAAGAGAGACAGAAAAGAAGAGAAAAGGTCTTACTAAGAGAGGCAACTCTAACATGCTAGCGCAAGGTCTCTTTGTTCGAGTTCTCGCGGTCCTCGTAGAATCAAAGCTTATCCGAGGTTCTGCGAAGTTGATAAACAGAACCCCTAACCCTACAGAGATCACGTGCTGGGGTTTCTCCGATTGGGAAAGGAAACGGTGAGCTCTACTTGTACTCGTACCGTACGGCGCAAATCCTCAGCAAGAGAGATCCCTCTTACCCGGTGCTGAGCGTCCCAAACAGGAACATGCATGGAATAACATGAAACGCGCCACTCCCGTCCAAGCCACACAGGAGCCAAAGGTCGGCACGCTTCGAGCCAACCACTTGAAACCTTAACCAGGAATAAAACAGAATGAGTGGCAAATGCACGAAATTACTGCTGCTTACTTCACGCTGTGAGAGTTCATTTGACAACCCTACTAGTTGACCAAGTACCCAGCACTTTTACCCAGAATCCTATACTTGCGAATATCTGGCAACTTGTTTCAGAATCTCCCAAAATCTTCAATTGTAGATTGAATAGGCTCCCCAAGTTTCTCACTTCTAGAAAAAGAAAAGAAAGAAAAAAACGCTGGTTCCAAGTGCTGGATCTCACATATTATTCATTCGTTTTATTTTCATGCGCGAGTCATTTTGAGGTGAAGGTTTTAAGCGATTTGCACTTTACGGTACTCGTACAGTGCCGCACTTGTATGGCTGCATCACCACATGTCAATCATTTTTCCCCCCAGAGGCGAGGGGAAGTTACCTCCAGTGATAAATTTAGTGGGTTAAGTCACCTCAACTTGACCAGAACCGCCCTAGCCACACTTCTTGGCTAGCCTCCTAGCTCTCAACAAGACATTAATCTTTGTGCCAAGATTATAATGGGCAGCTTAGCGCCACAACTAAGGTAACAAAAGAGTGACCTCTGACGGTACCTTGTCTCCATGAACTCACCGGAAAAAGATATCGCCGTTCCGCTGACATTTTCTCGCCCATCGGGGTTAAACCCTTTCGACCCTAGCAGTATTTTCACCATTATCTCATTTCCAATTCGGGCAGCCAATGGGCGCCGTGTTCAAACTGAAGGATCTCCATTGCCGTTGACATTCCATCTACATACCAAAGACAGAATTTATAATTCTGTAACCCACACTCCCTACAATTGTGCGCGGAGGAGACCCTTTCAATACAAAATCAATAGCAGCTCTCCGGGAGTCTCCTTAACATGATCGCCCCCTTTCCATCCTTTCACACACCATTACCTTACCCCTTATTCCCCACTTCCCTTCCCAGTTCCGGTGGAAATTCCACTGCTCTTTTCGTATCTTTCACCATGTATTTGACTTAGGGAGTGCTCCGAAATCCTTCACGCCTAGTCTAACAGATGGGATAATAGGCATCGTGTGCGGTAGCACACCACAGGAGGGCGCCCGCGATTAAAGGGAATGAGGGCAGGGTAGTGGGCGTAGCGATTTAATCGGAATCGTGTTTGGCTGACTACAATTGTGTGGGTACCGGTGGTGAGCTGTGGGCGGTGCCGAGGGGAGCGGAAATCATTAAGTCTATCCTCTCAGAGGGGTTCCTGGATCGGGCTTTCTAAGAGCAAGCACGGGGTAAAGAAATACATTTTTTTTATCGTGGAAATTGGGGAAGGAGGGGGCTATCCGAGTTATGAGAGATGAAGATAGCTTGGACTTCTATCGGGCATTGCCCGATTCTGTTTACTGAGGTCCTATATAAGATTCCGGGATAGAACTTGTAGTCTACACTAATACCTACTTTAATTCTCTCATTCTCCTACCAACACACAGCGCATATCCATCAGTCGTTTCTCTACCCCCCATATCAACCTTTCTCACTCCCTCGTAGCAAATATTCTTGAAATGCCAATGCTACAACACGACATCGACCCCACATTCTTTTGACATTGCCAAATTTAACTCTATAGCTTGAAGCATATTCCACACTATATTGGGAACGTCAAAAGTCGGACGATGGACGTGGCATGTAGGGATCTTGGTAGAGAAGACACCTTTGGGCAAACTTGAGCGGCTCCGGCGAGCGGATCGATTTCATGTGCAGGTAATATTTCTGAATGAATCCGGTCACCGTTGCACTGGTGTTGCTAGTCTTGGTGCCCACATTCTTACATCCTTCCTGCTGCACTCAGGCCGATTGGTGTCCTCAGGTTTGCGGGTTAACCGAATGACATCGGTGTTGATAGCGTTACGATTGACACGCCAAGGATGCACTGGATGTCATGATATTTATATTTCGTGGGTCTGGACAGAGAGTTCGTTGGTGGAAATACTTACTTTTGTTTAGCGGCTGTCAGGCTTTCCTAGCAGATTCACAATATCTGCCAGATTGGAGACTTTCCTCCCGACGTCGACCTTAGCAATGCTATACTGTGAGCCCGAAAATTCCATCTGCCGAAGAATCCAATCTTGAATGCCTAAATCACCCTAGCTTGCAGACTTGTTCCCTGCATTGCTCGCTATATCAGGAACGTCATTTTACTAGATTCCTGAATTGGCCTGGATGGAAGTTTCCAAATACGAGCTGCAGGGGGGCCATTAGATGTTGAAAAGGAAACTGTATAGAGCCCAAACTAAGGTTGCCAAACTAGCAGCGTAGGACGTGAGTTCTACTGTAGTGGAGAAGTTGTCTTCGGAGATGGCGTGTACACAGTACTCTCTTAGCTTGGACGGGGACAGTTTAGTGTCCTCAAGGTGCTTTCTCAAAATTTTGAGTTCGCGGAAACATGTGGTTTTCCGGTCTCCGGAGTGGTCCCGAGCTTAAAGAATTGACCAGAGGGTGTTCTCGGTGAAGGTGCGGCTGCAAGCCACTGCTGTGTGAGTGGTTCCTCGGCTTGAGAGAGAGAGGAGTTGGTAGGGAGAAGAAGCTTTGTGTCGCTCTTGCCTTAGTACATATTTAAGAATAATTTTAGATAGGGGATTGCTCGATTTTAGGGTTATAGAAGGAAGGGATGGGGGAGATAGTGCTCGCAAAATAGACCTTCTATCGCCCATTATTTACTCTCGTGAGGTTTTGATAAAGGAGAGGAAGAAAATAAATACCACCGCAGGGAGAAATCGTCAGTCTTTTCAATCGGGAAGTGAAATAACACCCCAGGGGGGGTGTGATAGCTCACCAGTGACGGCATGCCAATCGGGCTAGTCCCAAATCCTCAAATCCTTCCTCATCCGACATTGTTATCGGGAGAAACCTCGCTTCAACCGGATAAGGGGCGATCAAGAGTCATTGTATTTTGAAGGTGGATCTAAAGAGGCTATTAGGCGAATTATGCAAGCTAGTTAACTACAAAAATATTGTAGGCGTGTTAGTCCTAAAGGTTTATTTGTTTCCTCCCTTTTTCTCCTTTTTCTAAACTCCCCATTTTCTCCGTTTAGATTGCCTGCTATTGAAATTTTTAAAAATCTTCCCTATACCTTTCACAGAGGAGAATGAGGTGTCGGATCCAAGGTTCATCATATGGCGTGCATCCCGGAGTCAGCACTGCTGCACCTGATGATGACGTGTGTCACATCTACATAACTACGGTGGGAGAGGTAAAAGCACCACCAGACGGGCTTCCTTCCCTCTTTTCCTTCACCACAAAACACCTTGCCCTCTCTCTGGGAACCGTCTTTTACCGATAGAACACTATTTAAACCATGAATTGTATGTGCTTCCTATTAAATACCTAGTTTCCAGTTCTAACCCCTTCTGTAAGCAATCGATAGCCACGAGCGCACCCCCCTCTTCTAGGAGAAGAGTCAGACTGGGCATGTTGCCACGTTGAATGCAATCTCCAGCATTGCCGCTAGCGACTCCTCCACGGATGAACTAACCTTGCTTGAGAGCCCTATTTCTTCACATCTTCACACTTTCTCAGACACAGACTCCCTTACAAGCTCCACAGCTTCCCTTCTCCTATCTACCGCCGATATAACCTCTCATCCCCCCACTACCACTACCTCTCTCCCCCTTCCGATCCCCGATATAACCCTACAAAAGTCCCCTACTACTTGCACTTCTTTTCTCCACCCCACAGCGGACATAGCCTCTGGGAAGACAAGTTTAGGTTCGCTTCTGGTTCCTCTCGCCCATATGGCGTCGGTTGAGACCGCCACTCCTTCTCACGGCCACCCTGTTTCCGATATCGAGGCAAGGCACTACTACTATGGGTTGTATTCTAAACCGAACCTGGTGGCACGGACAGGAAATGAAAAATGGGAGCAGCCGACTGGTCCCGAATCTTACCTTCGGCCGAAAGAGCTTCGAACAGTTGGTAACCACGACCTCAAGGGGGTGTGGGAGGATAAACTTGCCCCTCAGATCCATGCTATCCTGGAGTCCAATGGGGTAAAGTGGACTAGTACTGATGTTGCTAGAATCGGATATATTGGAGAGTCCGCCGCACCTGTGGTAGTTTGGATCGGAGTCCAGCCCGGCACCCTCTCGCGCGAGCATGGTCATACCGTTGCAATGGCTTGCAAGACACTCCTGATCACCAATAAGATTCACGATGTCGAAGTCGAGATCCGTGAATCGGTGGTAACCCGCTACGTTGGCCCTCCCTTAGAGAAGCCAGTTGATTCACATGATCCCACTGCTGAGCTCTTGGAGCCTCTCACTTCTGCTCTTGGACTCTTCATCTGCAACCTCAAGACACCAGATAGGCAGGGTACTGGTGGATTTTACGTGACTGATGACAAGTCCCAACTCTATCTTCTTACTGCACGCCATGTTGTATTCTCAGGTGAGAGCAATGCAAAGTACAATCGGAGGTCAACCAGTCCACCCCGTATCAATGTCCAGCTCTTGAGCTCTGATGCCTTCAACAACTACCTTAAGAAGATTGAACAGGCCATTTTGAAGAAGAGGATCATTATTGATTACCAGGAGGGGCGCATTGAGACAGCCTCCGAAGATTGGCCAGGCCGCGATCATGCAGAGAGGATTCTGAGCGAGGCTAACCAGGCCATTGCCGCTTTCCAGACCCTCTATGACCAGGTAGTCAAGCGCTGGAGCGACAGCAAAAAACGGATTCTTGGCTTTGTCCGTTTCTCACCACCTATCGAAATCGATGTGGGTGCACAAGGGTACACACAGGACTATGCCCTCATCCAGATGGACAGTGGGAAGATTGATAGCACAAACTTCACCGGGAATGCTATTGATCTTGGAACTCAGATCGCACCAGAGGATTTCACACTTTTAATGTACCCCAACGCCCGCAATCGTCATAACTTCAAATACCCTAACGACCGACTCTTAAAAATCCACGGTATCATCTCCGAACACGACATGCGCAATCCTACGATGTTGGACGCCACAGAAAAACCCTGTCTTATCGTTATTAAGCGCGGATTCACTACTGGGCTCACCTTGGGGCGCGCTAATGAATTCCGTTCCTTTGTTCGCAACTACTTTGACGATATTCCCCCTAAGACCTCGCGCGAATGGGCCATCTACCCCTACGATGGCAAGTCTGGCCCTTTTTCAGCAGCGGGAGACTCCGGCTCCGCTATTGTTGACTGTCTTGGACACCTGGGTGGTCTACTCACTGGCGGGGGCGGCCTTACCGATTCCACCGATATCACCTACGCTACCCCCGCCTTCTTTATTCTTGAAAGTCTTGAAGCTCAAGGGTTCAAGGTTACAATTGAGCTGCCTCTGACTGCTTAGGGAGACCTGTATAATATGCTTACTACAAAATTCCCACCTTGTCTCGTTAGTTTCTTTCTTTCTCTTAGAATTCTACCTCTCGACCAATAAGCTACTAGGCGGCGGGATTGAGAGAATACCATAAATTTCTTCCAAGGTTTCAATAGAAAGCTGCCTGAGTGATATGTATTTTGCAAGTCAATGAGACAACCACTCATTCCGTTTCGCAGTAAAAATGTTTGATGAGCAGTAACGAAAGGCGCATTCCAGTTGCTGGCTACCTGTCAATTGCCTTTTGGGGTTTCCTCCAGTGGACAACCAGCTGCAGCTACAGTTGCTTCTGTGGGTTCCTTAACGACCGAGTGTAAAAGGTAGCCTTTAAACTAATTACGGTAAATTTTCCGACGGAGTATAAAGTAAAAAGAAACATTCATCAAACACACCTTTAATCTAGGCGCCTTGACGACTACTACTACTTATACTCAATGCAGCAACTTGGATAGGCTGGCGGAATCGAAGGCATGGAAAGGGAAAGCCCCTACGAATTATCAATCAAAAATACAAATCGCAAGAACAAATCCTTACCAATTTCTGCAGTGTCATAGTGAGATACCGGTATGGAATCCCGACTAATTGAACCATGTGCCCAGTAGTCGAAAATTCCTACTTGGGAACAGGGGGGAAATTGCGGCAAAAAAAGGAGCTGCTCCCCCCAATGAGCGATATCAAAAAAGAAGGAAACACTAGACCCTGCCTGAGGAGGCAACTCTAACGGCATGGCACACAGCTCAATTGTTTGAGATTATACAGTAGCTTGCACACTAGCCGTAGAAGAAACCGCCCTCATCGCAGCAGAATGGGCGGGAATACAGCTTGCATATCTAGCCCAAGAGATCCCGGCGCCATTTCCACCGCGCACTCATCCCTCCCATCCGCCGCCTGTCCCATCTCCCGGCATATGCACCGGACAGTGATCTGCAGGCCGACCGGACACTTGTCTTGCGACCTTGGGCAACTCAGTCGGTGACTTAGGCAGCTTACAGACTTGCGCAATAGACGGAACTAAGGGTGCGAAGCCAGAAGCCGAAGACGCAAGTCTTGCTGCAGCAGGGAAGTTGCCCACGGAGACGGCGTGAACATAGTACTCGCGGAGCTTGGGCGGGGTCTTTCTCTCAAAATCTTTAGTTCGAAGAAGCAGGCGGGTTGCCGGGCTCACGAGGCGTCCTGAGCTTCACCATTTAGCAAGAGGGGGTTCTCTGTGTAGGTACTACTCCAGGGCGCAGTTGTGTGGGTTCATAGGTAGATTTGGGAGAGAGCGGAGTTCCTTGGGAGAGAGGAGTTGGTGGGGAGATTGGGCTTTGTGTCACTCTTGCCCAAGCACCTATTTGAGAATATGTTAGATAGGGGATCGTTTGATTTTTTGGCTATAGGGGGAAGAAAGGGAGCAGGAAGGTCTGTCGCCACTCTGATGGAGCGGGATTGTCGGGTAAAAACACTACGGCGGTATTTAAGGACAAAAGTACAGAAATGAAAAATCGACATAGCAACCGTTGCAACCAGCCAACTGGTCTTCCGCAAACCAAGTAAATTATCCCTTCTACAGCTCTAAGCGATACTCGTGCCAAGGTTGCGGCGTGTGGCCGCAACCCAGGATGTTCGCAGGCTCACAACCTGGGCACTCCTACAGAGTGCCTGACGGCTCAACACAACTTTACGGCTCAACACAACATTGTGGCTTACCATACAAAATATTTGGCTTGGCACAACTTTGTGGCTCAACACAACTTTGTGGCTTACCACAGAATCTGGGTGGCTCAACACCACTTTGTAGCCTAATGTGACTTAAAACATACATTAAATATAATATTCTCATTCAAATTAAGGCTTGCAATTGCACTTATCACTTAATTATTATTTTAGATATTCTTTGAGCAATATGGTTACATTAAAAAGAAAGCCAGGTTAAGCCACTAAGTTGTGTTGAGCCACAAAGTTGTGCCAAGCCAAATATTTTGTATGGTAAGCCACAATGTTGTGTTGAGCCGTAAAGTTGTGTTGAGCCGTCAGGCACTCTGTAGGAGTGCCCAGGTTGTGAGCCTGCGAACATCCTGGGTTGCGGCCACACGCCGCAACCTTGGCACGAGTATTAGCCTTCATCGCACAATGCGAATTATCACCTAACAGCTAGAAGCGATATTGACCTCCACCACCAAGTACTGGCTAAATACAAAAGTCTTTTCCCATCCTTCACCTACACAGAGAATAGAGACCTTGATGCCCTGTCATGTAATTCCACTATCATAAATTGTCACTCGCTTTCCTTTTTCTATATTCGCTAAGCTGCCCACCTATAGCCCCCTAGCCACATCGCAAGACGAAGCCTTAGTGTGACTTCTGGTATCTCCCGATACTACTGTAGTTTTGGACTGTTTTTCACTAATCGCAACAGGTGGCGTCATGGGATACCGCAAAATTTGGGACCCTCCAGATGGCGTATCCCTCAATGATTGTTCCCCCCTTTCTTCTCCGCAGGAGCAAAACTCAAACTGCAGATAAGCTGCCTTTCTTTATCATAGTTCAGAGAGTGTAAGGATTCGAAGGGAAGTAGCCTCCCTGGAAGACAGCACTCAATAGACACCATTCCCTTTCTTTATTGATCTCAACTTTTTCTTGCCTATCCGATTCCTGTCCAGTCAATTAGTCAATAAATCGTTAGGTTACCTCTCGACCAGCCTACTGTCCATTTATCGTGAGGTCACGATCACATCACGGGGTCGGGATACGTTACGGTCAAGAACACCATCCATTTAAGGGAAAGACCAAAGACACTCCGACACCAGTACTCAAGTATGGGTAAAGGTCGGGCACAGACTACGTTTTTGGCGAGTACTTCTATTCTCATCATGTATTCGGAATACGGTTGCTATAACAGTACCGGAAGGTGTGTCAGGATTATGTGAAATATCAAATATTTGATGTGTTTAATACAAAGAGGACAATGTAGCCGATGGTACATGTACTCCAGCAGGTGAAAGCGACCTGTGTGTGAACTAAAAGGTAATGAAAGAGAACAAGTTTGGCCTGGTACGAGAATAAATGATGTAAGGAATAGTAACTACTACTAGCCATGTTTGGTCATAGTATGAGGACATAAATCTTTAATATTAACTGATTCCGAATACGCGATGAAAATAGAAGTAGATTACCATATCACTTCCACCACTCTAACTTTAAGAAATATTGGCCTTCATCACACAAAGTAAATTATGACTTCCTCAACTGTAGGTAATATTGGCCTTCATTGCACAAATTAAATTATTCCTTACGGCCGTGCAAGCGATAATTTACATTTTGCTATGAAGGCTAATATCGCTGAGGGCTGCACAAGCGATAATTTACTTGGTTTGCGGAAGACCAGTTGGCAGGGTGCAACGGTTGCTGGATTTTTCATTTCTGTACTTTTGTCCTTAAATACCGCCGTAAAACACACATGAAGACCGAAATGTTGCCTGTGACGATAGTGCTAGCAGAGTAGACCTTCTTGTGGGTTATAATTTATTAGCATGACATTTTGATAAAAGAGAAAAACGAAAAATACCAACTCAAGGAGGAAATTAGCGGTCATTCCAATAGTGAGGTGAAATAACGTTCCTGGAGGTCAGATACCTCACCGGCAACGCCATGTCAGGCAGGTAAGTCTCAAACCTTCAAACCTTTCCACATCGAGTCACACGATTGAGAAAAACATAGCCTCTCACCGGTAAGGAAGGCTTTTCGTTTCTATAACTTCCTCTTCCGCGAGCCCCACCGAAGATGCCGGGCTCCAGAATTCTCAACCGCGCTACCGCAGCTACCAGAGCAGAGGCATGTCCGTCACTACACTCTGCTCCTACAACATCGCTATCCTGGGTGAAACCATTCCATATCATGTGACTTGTTGAAACCGAACCAGACTCTTACAGCTGGACATCTCAACCCCTCTAATTGGCATCTCTGTATTGACCGGGAGGTCTCGACAATACCGGCTGGTGATCATAGGGCCGTCGAATTCCGAGAATGATCCATCATATCAACCCCCAAGGAAATTGAAGTTGAATATGCCCCTAAGGAGGGATTTTCTTCCACTCAATGCAGCACAACTACTGGGAACCCCAGGGTTGAGGATATGCAAGCAATAGTTCTGATGCATAACCCCGTTAACGGGAGAGAATTGAAGGAGATTAAGCAATCGGAGGCTCTTAGGGGTTCTGAGAGGCTTTTTCCAAGCTCCAGCGACTCGACTCTGAAGATTTGTTGATGCTAGGTCAACTTAGAGGTGGAATGGGCCAGGGCTTGCCTCTTTCTCGCGCTCTTCCATCCTACTTGCCAGATATATGCTTGTTCTAGAGAGGCTGGCGACGTGAAGCGGTTGTTGGTATAAGTGAGATTCCGATGTCAAAAGATCTTAATTATGAGTTTGATTTCCCGGTTTCCACTAGCTATTTTTCTTTATCGACTTCTCTGTTTTTGACTTCATTGTCCTTTGCCTTCATTAGAGCTCTGGTTAGACCTTTTGTTATGAGGTGGCGATTCTGAAAGGACGGATGGATTGAAAGGAACGAGAATGAAGTCAAGGAGGAAAATGGGTGTATATTTTCCTGGTTCGTATGTTGCTTGTCTATCTAGTTATGGCGGAACATAGGGTTTATATAGACAATTGAACCAGTCCCCTTCGAATGTTTTCCTTCACTGAAATCCTTTCTGAGATGTGCCTGCATCCAAGGAGTTCCTGTCTCCCACACGCACAATGTTCCGATCCACACTTGGCTTTACCTCCCGATCACATCCAGTGATGTTTGCGAGTCCCCGCATTCGGACTACGAACCATATATCCATGTTCCTCCTCTTTTTCTTCATTGATAATATTGACAAATGAGACTAGTAATAAATGACTAACAGAATAGGAAAAGGTACAAACGAAAGGTACTTCTATGCGTGGTGATCTCCAGTGATTTTCAACAAGACCTGATTATATTGCACCACATTTTCTTTCGTTCATTCCTGTCAGTAGATAAGCTAGTATTTCTCTTGTGTTTTGGAGAATTCCCAACCGTCCCGGGCATCCCGGGCCTGGTGGGTAAGGACAGCCGGACATGGCGTCGGTCTTCGATAATGACTGCTGTCCTGTAGGTTGATGGCAGGGCCCTGCAGTCTCAATGGAAACGGGCACAGCATGCAGGGCCTGGCCATCTTTGGAATTGACGGGCGTCACCTTCAAGGTCAGAGCGTAATTGGTACTGTGAGGATGGGCGTCACCTATAGGGCCCGGCCGTTACCAACAGGGCATACTCGTCCTCTGTAGGGCCAAAACAATACCTATCAGGTCCTGGAGGCATCACTTAATCAAATCTAATATTTGTGAATCTCCTCTACCGTGAGTGGTTGCTTTGTACACACAGCCCGAGAGAATAAGATATGCTTAAATATAGCCCTGAGATACCGCATCACAGATCACTGCGGTCGCTTGGGTGATGAGGTAATTGAGCCGATAGAATACATGAAGTCCTGGCAGAAGGCCGGTCTCATTTGTGAGAAGGAGTTTGCGGAAGTGGAGACAATGCTTGGAGATTTAGAGGAGAGGGCGCAAAGGTTAGGCCAAGGAAGTGGGATGGATTCAAGGTGGTCAAAACCAGCATAGGATATCAGTGGGCACATTGGTCAATTGATAAGGAATCTTGATATATGATAGTAGAGCCTGATCTTTATGTTGGAATAAAAATGTTTCGCTTCTTCATGACACGGACCTCATGTTCAGGACATAAACTAAGACACCTATAGGGCCCAGCCATCAGCCCCAGGTGTGGATTAGGACGGACTACAACTTCGCGTCCGTCCCGGGCAAAAGCTTCAAACTCGGCGTCCATCCTTTCCTAAACCAACGACGGACGGACTGGACGCTTGGGAACACTGGTTAGGGGTGAACCGAGAATATGTTGCAAATCACCGGTGATCACTCCCCTCACATGGGCCTTTCCTTTGTACCTGCTGATCACTACTAGATTATTTGCTGGAATTCGAAGGGTATTGACTGAGCGAGGGTTTAGGTTGCCTTTCCACAATTTTGAACCTCCCCAGTTTGGCGGGCAATACAGTCGGTATCAGAGCACAACAGCTTGAGAAGATGACCACCATGCCAGTTTAGTAGTAGTGAGAGGAATTGCGACACATTGAAGAGATAAACCAGCTTCTTACAAGTATAGGGCGGTCTTCTTTAAGCATACTATCTATTCATACCTAATTGCAGCACTGTACTGTACATTGCCGCGCCTACTATCTATACAACATAAGATAAATATTATCCCTAGACGAAATTAACCCCCTACCGGGTAAAATGAGGAAACTTCTGCTATGACAACCGTACTCCTGCACCAACCTTACAATCTTGTAACCCCCCTCAGAAAAATTCAAATTAAAAATGTAATTACATAGCAGCATACTCTAGTATTATACATAGTAGAAATTGATCTAGGGAAATTTCTTCAGATGGTGTTGGAAGTGCCGCGGTGATGAGGGGGGCTGCATTGCCAGGGATCATTGCTAGGCGGTTAATTTCCTCCAGGTAACGTACCATGCCAGCTTAATCAATGACAGGAATGAACAAAAGTAGTGTAATACTGTATAACCAAGTCAAATCAAAACTGCAGTGCAGGGAATAGGAAATGGCGGGGACACAACGGCCAATAAACAGCAAATAGCCAGGGGAAACCAGAAAAACACATTATTATTAAGGCATATTTATATCGGAATCTCACAAATACCAACGCTCCACATAGCAAGCTTCTATGGAATAACGATATATCTGGCAACTAGGAAGGAAGAGGATGGAGGGTAAAAGGGAAAGGGGGAATAAAGGAGCGGATTGGAAAACACTGGTCGACTGTGAATGAGAGGATTGATTAAGTGTTGTGGGGATGGGTATTGATGTGCCTTAGACAGGGGGAAGAGCTTCAGGAGCAAGATGGAAAGTGGTTGAGACCACCTATAATATTATATTGAGGGAACGCTATCTGCGGACTTGGAGACAGAATCACCATCATCCAACAACCTCAGTGACCCGTCGTAGGGTGACGACAGAGCCTATTATGTCGGTATTATATAATGATATCTGAATGGCATCTCCACGACAGACTCTTTCGGATGCACTGTGGAGGACGAGAGAAATGTCGAGGCACGTTGATCTGCTGTGGCGTGATTATTATTGACCTGCCCTAGTGGGACAGCAACAGTTCTGTAATGCCCGTAGGAGGGAGCTAGCGACAGTGGGGCTTAGTTCTTGCTATCTGGCGTGGCGGTGCGGACATCCCTCCGTTCTAAAAAGATCTTTACAATAGCAGAATGGCCCCTCTTAGCCGCCCACGAGAGTGGCGTCCGGCCATATCTGGTATCCGTCCAGTCGGGATTGACGTCCCGTCGCTCCAAAAGCGTCTTTACTACCTCCGAATGCCCGTTCCGAGCAGCCCACGAGAGTGGCGTTTGGCCATATTTGGTGTCTACCTGGTTGGGATTGACGTCCGCTCGTTCCAAAAGCATCTTGACTACCCCCGAATGCCCGTTCTGAGCCGCCCACAAGAGCGGTGTTTGGCCGTGTGTGGCAGCCGTGTGGTTAGGATTGACATCGCCTCGTTCCAAAAGCATCTTTACCACCCCCTCGTGCTCATTCTCAACCGCCCAAGAGAGTGGTGTCCGGCCATATCTGGTGTCCACATGGTCAGGATTGACTCTCTCTTGTTCCAAAAGACACTTTACTACCCCCGAATACCCGTTCTCCGCGGCCCAAGAGAGTGGCGTTCGGCCATAAAAGATGTCTGGCTGGTCGGGATTGACGTCTACTCGTTCCACCAGTATCATTACTACCCCCGAATGCCCCATCTCAGCTGCCCACGAAAGTGGCGTTTGGCCATATTTGATGTCTGGCTGGTCGGGGTCGACGTCCCCTCGTTCCAAAAGCATCTTTACTACCCCTAGATGCCCGTTGCGAGCCGCCCACCAGAGAGGCGTTTGACCATTTGTGGCGATTGTGTAGTTGGGATTGACATCTGCTCGTTCCAAAAGCATCTTCACTACGCCAAAATTCCCGTTCTCAGAAGCCCAGAAGAGCGGCGTCCGGCCATAGTTGGTGTCTGGATGGTCGGGGTTGACGCCGCCTCGCTCCAAAAGTATTTTCACTACCCCCGAATGCCCATTCCGGGCAGCCCACCAGAGTGGTGTCCCGCCATATTTGGTGTCTACCTGGTCGGGATTGACGTCCCTTCTTTCCAAAAGTATCTTTACTATCTCCTCTTGGGCGTGTTGAGCGGCCCACAGGAGCGGCGTTTGGTCGTATGGAGTCATCATCTGGTTGGGATTGACGTCCGCTCGTCCCAAAAGCATCTTTACTACCCTCAAATGGCCGTTCTCCGCGGCCCCCGAGAGTGGCGTCCGGCCATATCTGGTGCCAACTGGGTCGGGGTTGACGTCCCCTCGTTCAAGAAGCATCTTTACTACCCCTAAATGCCCTTTCCGAGCCGCCCACAAGAGCGGCGTTTGACCATATTTGGTGTCTACCTGGTTAGGATTGACGTCCGCTCGTTCCAAAAGCATCTTGACTACTCCCGAATGCCCGTTCTGAGCCGCCCACGAGAGTGGCGTCCGTCCATACTCGGTGTCTGGCTGGTTGGGATTGACGTCCCCTCGTTCCAAAAGTATCTTTACTACCCCCGAACACCCCATCTCAGCTGCCAACGAGAGCGGTGTCTGGCCATATTTGGTGTCTGTCTGATCGAGATTGACGTCCCCTCGATCTAAAAGTATCTTCACCACCCCCGAATGCCCGTTCCGAGCCGCCCACAAGAGCGGTGTTTCACCATATGTGGCGACTGTCTGGTTGGGATTGACGTCTGCTCGTTCTAGAAGCATACCTACTACCCCCGAATGCCCGTTAAGAGCAGCCAACGAGAGTGGGGTCCGACCATAAAAGGCGTCTGGCTGGTTGGGATTGACGTCCCCTCGTTCCAAAAGTATCTTTACTACCCCCGAACACCCCATCTCAGCTGCCAACGAGAGTGGCGTTTGGCCATATTTGGTGTCCGTCTGATTGAGATTGACGCCCCCTCGTTCTAAAAGTATCTTCACCACCCCCGAATGCCCGTTCCGAGCCGCCCACAAGAGCGGCGTTTCACCATATGTGGCGACTGTCTGGTTGGGATTGACGTCTACTCGTTCCAAAAGCATACCTACTACCCCCGAATGCCCGTTAAGAGCAGCCCACGAGAGTGGGGTCCGACCATAAAAGGCGTCTGGCTGGTTGGGATTGACGTCCCCTCGTTCTAAAAGCATCTTTACTACCTCCGAATGCCCGTTCTCAGCTGCCCACGAGAGTGGCGTCCGGCGATAGAGCGCGTCTGCCCGGTCGGGATTGATGTCCCCTCGTTCCAACAGCAACTTTACTACCCCCGAATGTCCGCCCAGAGCCGCCCATGAGAGTGGAGTCCGGCCATATTTGGTGTCTGCCTGTTCGGGATTGATGTCCTGTCGTTTTAAAAGCATCTTTACTAACCCCTCCTGGCCTTTTCCCGCTGCCCATGTGAGAGCTGTACCCCCAGTACAATCCGTTGCATTCATGTCCCATTTTTTCATGTCTAATACCGCTGCAGCTATCCCTACGATCCCCAGGAATGCTACTCCATGAAGTCCTGTAAATCGCACCGGCCCTGCCTCCCCGCTATAGTATGGTTGGTTGAGTAGGCTATGATGGTAGTGCAATAACAGTAGATGAGCAGATATATGTTGATCAAATCCATCGAGGAGCCTCAGCGCGAGTATTTTGATGTCTTCCGTCATCCCCCTTCTTGCATGTCCCCCCCAATGAACCGAAGCATATTCTAGAAGGGGCGTTGTTACCGGAGCAGAATGAAGAGTTGGTGAAAGGCACCTCACAGATCCAAAATTGAGGTATGTCAAGCAAACCTCCGCCATCGTGGAGTCAGGGCTATGGAATAGGGTGGGATCACTTGACAGATGCTCCTGGAGAGTAAAGTGCACTAATCGGACAGTGGATGAAGATTCCTCGACTGTTACAAGACCAAGACAAGATGATACAAGTGTCCGTAAGGCAGGAACGTTTTCCGGATCCAGATCCGCAGATCCTATCTCTACTCCTAAAGCATGACAGAGTTCCTCGCCTTGCAACGGCCGTTCCGAATGCGACAGCCACATCAGGACCTTCAATCCGAGTACCGATTTATATCCCTTCTGCGCCTGGAGTCGTGATAGGGTTGCAGTATAGGCCTCGCTCAGTCCATTGCCCTTTGCCATTTCTTCAAGTTTTTTTCTTCTCTGACGAATTGTGACCTCTCCCAGAATAGCGTCGATGTTTAGCGAAACCAGAAGGAATCTACAGATAATTAGCAAATTTACATCAATCATGGCGGGGGTGCCTGATGCTCCCACTGACATATCAGATATTTTCTCCAGGATAACCCTCACAATATCCGACCGTAAATCCTTATTCATCGCCTCTGGCTCGGTGTCCCTGTTTAGCCTCATCTCCACATAATTCCGGATATCGCCCGGGCTAGGGCTGGTGGGTATCACGGCAACCTTGGAGAAATATCTTTGAACATCTCCCCTGACGTGGGGCCTCCCAGTGAGGAATATTCTAGTCCTAGGGCACTCCCGAACAATATCCCCCAGTGACTCAAGAAGCTCAGGCAGGTACTTCGGTAAATATTCGTCCAAGGCATCGAGACAGATGAAAACCTGGGGTAGAGAAGCAATAGCGACTTTCAGCACTCCCATCAGATCCACAACTCGCGGTCCCCTACCACCAAATTCCCTTTGCCCGTTTTGAAACGCCTCCCGTAGATAATCCGGGACGCCACCTCGACCTACCAGCTGCTTCAGAATAGCCCCCATAACATTGGCGATTGTTTGCTCTTGCTGTGAAAGGAAGTCGCAGTACAGGCCTGCAACGGCGGCTCCGTCCTTCCCCGCCTGATCGCACAAGCTGTCGATCACTAGCGAACTGGCGTTTCTAGTAGTCAGCTGTATTCGCTTCCCCCAAAGAATCCTGCTACTTACCTCAGGTATGTCTTGCCCACTCCCGGGTTCCCGGAGCACAACAAGACCTCCTTTCCAGCTCCATCCTCACTACCTCTCCACTCTCTAAACTCCCTCGTTTCCAAAAGCCATTCCCCAACACCGTCTAACCGGTCGGCGCGCAGGTCCTGATGTCTGTGATTTGGCTCCAATGGAGAGAGCCAACGCAAAATCCGCGCATCCTCGTCGGACAAATAGAAGGTATTGAAATTAGTGTTTATGTTGCCGCAGTTGGTGTTGCTGTCGCCAAAGCTGACCGATTGCATATGGAAAGCCTGGGGCATTATATCGCACGCAAAGTTTTGGTTGAACAGAGAAATGGTGTAGCGGTTTGTAGAGGCATCAGGGAGTTTATAAATACACAGTCAACAGCGCCCAAGGAAGCGGGGTGATGAGGCTTGTTGCAGCACAACCACGATCCAATCACTTCCCTTCAGCTTCGGGGCATGACCAATAAGAAATACGTGTCACAAACCCAGCCCCCCACCCGTCTCCAATGTCGCTTACAAGAAATCTGACTTTTTTTCTCTCGAGGCGCGAGCGACTGATACTGTAAGTTTGGAGCGCGGGCCAAAGTGCGGATGGCAATAGACGCACGAGTGACATTTGGCTTCCCCTCCCCCGACAAAACCCCACTAACCACCCTAACTCCGACCCACAGATGCGACACTCTCCAATAATAGGTTTGAAAAATCAAGGAAAAAAAACTTCCAGCGAATTAGCGAAACAAACCTATAGAACTGTAATATCATACCAGCTTTGAACCAACCCCTACAACTTTTACCGTTGGATCGCTGTGTGATCCCTCGCAGGGAAGTCGGCACCCCTCGGGGTGGCGTTCCGGAAGCTTCGGGTACCGGTAAACGAGAGCAGATAATCTATCTCCGGGGGTGAAAATTACGCGACCGGGGGTAGGGAGCAGGCGTTGAAATTCATGTACGAGTACAGTACTGTACGTGCCTCGACCCAAGACAATATGAAAATTAATGATAATAACCTTGATATATTCAAGAAAAAAATCAGAAGGTCGATAGAAGTAGATAAGTAGTGCACTACACACCAGTCAGGCAAGAAATTATGAAACAGGCCTGTTTAAGGTTAACCAACCAAACATATCCCTGTCTGTTCCGGTTAATGGGTTCCTACCCTTATACCTGAGCTGCAATGCTGGCTATGATATCATATATACCGACAGTATTATATTGTGCGTGGACAAAATTAACCGATCATAGAGCCTTCATAATTTCCGCCGCGATGTTGTCGACCTCCTCGATACGGCCACCCCAACCTAACCAAGGAAAATTAGTAAAGAATAATTTAAATGCATGGCAGTAATTAGTACTTGGTATAACATCCATCAGCCTTAATAAAAAAGAGAGGTGCCTATGAGTGGCAATGATTTTTGTGGGCCCGGGAAGCGATTGGCCGCCACGCTACAATATGATACCACTGGTCGCGTAATTTTGACTTCTGGCGATATTGGGGCTTGATGTTTTTGATCTAGAGAGTGGAGCAGGGTAATTTCCCTTACGGGAATTGGGGTTGTTGGGATTGGTTTCGTTGCAATACCTGAATGATACAATCGGGAGCGGTGCCCCGTTGGGATTTATTTCCATGATGTTTGAGGCGGTTGTCGGCATCCGGTCTCAAGTCCCTTCAAAGATGTAGGATGGTTGCAGGGGGAACAAGACCAACTACCGGTATCCAGGGGAGTCTCCCGGAGGGTTGGCGTTCATCTTTAGGTTCTCATCTATACTCGAGTACAGGAGAGCCTTTTCTATGCATGCTAGTCTTGAGCTTAATCTTCTATAATTTTTAGAGTGCCCACATCTACTCTCTTGTTGCCTTGCATAATTAACCGAAATTTGGCCACACTGGAACTATTGCTTGCCCCAGCCACATTTCACAACTGACCTCTCCTGATCTCAAGGATGCATTCATACTTGTGCCAAGGCCGTGACGGGAAGCGCGCAAGAACAGTGGCAACCAAAGAGTGCACTGCTGCCTAACGGAATCTTGCGGCTCTGCGAACTGGCACTTTGTGGCTTAGACTAGCAACTCTGTGGCTCAAGTAAGCTTTGTGGCGCAACATAACATTTTTTAAAAATTATTTTTTGGCGGGCTCAGAATGCAAGGGAATTGAGAGCGCGAGGCACGACAGTGGTAAAAAGGAGAGGAAAAATTATCCAAGCCAATAATTGCGGGTATTAAGCGACAGGCAAGGTTGTGGAAATTGAAGTACAAGTATGATACTCGAGTACGGTAGAGCAGAATGTCATCTTACACAATGGTGACCGCTAATCTACCAGTAAGCACATGCCTACTAAAGCTACAGGGCTACACAAAGTTGCGTCGAGCCACTGAGTTAATCTCCTTTGAGCCGCCGGATATTTTTGGCGTGTCCCCCATTGGAGCTTCGATTCAGGGGTTGTGGCGCCTCGCCACAGCTATACAACGAGCACCCAAAATCAGCAGAAAAATCCCCTCCACAGTAGAATACGAGCAACTATAGGCACCGCTTATTGCTCAGCCTCTATTGATCATTCCTGGATCAGGAATTATAACTAGCAAAGGGGAAAAAAAGGAAACCACCCCGCCATTCAAAACATTCTCTTAAAGTAAAACTTTGTCGCCCATACCTCCGTTGAAAAAAATAGCTTGCATGTTGCCCCCAATTCTTAGGTCTACCATGAAATTTACACAGCTGTGAGTTACCGTGCGTTCAACACCGGCTTTGGTCAATCCGGGAAATCATGACTTAGAACCTTTCTCTCAGGGCCCCAGAAAAACCGGCTTTGTTCTCACCTCTTGCCCACCCCAGGGAAATCAGTTCCCCGTTGCGATTTCTTTTTTTTGGCTCTAACTCGCCCAAATAGGGTGGGGGTAGGAAGACGTTCACTGCCCGGAAACTGCAGGTAAAACCCTAGGCGACCCCCACCCCCAACACAAGGAACAATTACTGGATTTCAAAGCCATACTTCCCAAGTCCTCTCTCTCGCGTATTCTCCTGCTGCAAGGGTCTCCTATCAAGAGTTAGAGGAGAGGTAGTAGAGCTCTAGGACTATAACGTTCCTCAGGTAGATGCGAGACATCAGGGATTGGCGAGACAGCCTGAAAATCATGATAAGATAAGATCTAACTCACAATACAACCAGCCAGGTACCCCGCCTTTGCCTCCACAAGCCCCAAAGTATCTGTTCACAATGCCGAAAATCAAAGTACGATCGAAGTCAATAATCCTGCAATGCGAGGACCATATAGCGCAGGCGATTCGTTCTCTGGAGACTGGAAAGTGTGCTTCGCTTAGTGAGGCCTCTACCGCATTCAACATTCCTAAGTCGACACTCGGTCATCGTATGAATTGTTGAAATATTCGCGAAGGTTCCATATCTCCAACACTACTACGACACTGGCTGTATGGAAGAAGGGAGTTCTGTTTTGGAAAGGGTTGCGGAAGTTAGAAGCTGAGACGATAGTTGTTTGGACGAATGTTTGGCTGCAGCGGAGATGTTTTGGGTACACTCAGGAAACGCACTAGGAAGTGCTAAAGGTTTGGGACTAAGGTTAGCTGGGAGTTGAAACGGATGAGTGTCACACTATGATAGTTAGGAAACGGACGGATGTATGAGCATAGCGGAGGTTTGCGGAGGATAAGGATAACTATGTAAGAGGACGAAACAGAAAGAAGGGATTTATGAAATAGGAGTTTCGGGAAACTTCTAAGAGGTGTGGATGGAACGAAGAATGGAGAAAATGGAGAAGGGTGTGGAAGACGAAGAATTTTTCTTTGGAAGTCAATCTTGTGTATATATAGGACACCGCTGGCGGTACAGAAGAGAACAAGAATCCCAAGGTACTCTCGACTGATCATAGCCCATATTATTTGATGAATGGCCGTCAAAGCCGTCAAAAAGCTCATGAAGGGGATCAGATATTATCACCATTGGCGGAAAAGGCTATTGTTCAGTGGATTTTTAAGCTGGAACAGCATGGATTTCCCCCTCGCCTTGATCGCATATGGCAAATGGCTGAGAGTTTGGCGGTAGAGGAGAGGAAAGCCTTACAGGCACAATAAGAAATGGAGGGAAGGAAGAATACTGTTCACACAACTTTGGGAAGAAATTGGATAACCCAATTTCTTGATCGCCAACCGGATTTGGCAGCCAAATTTTCGGTGCAAATGGACAAGCAGCCCATCTATGCCAATAACTATGTTACCATTTAAGACTACTGTGTGAAGCTTGGAAAGCTTCTTACCGAGCATAATATCAAAGATCATAACATTAGTAATGTTGATGAGAAAGGTAATATTCTTGGCTACTTGGCAAAGACAAAGATCATAACCAAACGTGGCCAAAAACATCCTTATGTGAAGCAGGATGGCAAGCGGGAGATGGTGACTCTGATGCCGGCGGTTTCTGCAAATGGCTTTTTGTTCCCCACTTTCCTAATCACCAAGGGGAAAGTGCACACGTAAGGCCAGTTTGGGAATATCAAGGAGGGTGATAAGGATGCACGATTTGGGAAATCGCCTAAGGGGTGGACGGATCAGGAGTTAGGATACTATTGGTTGACCAAAATATACCATCCTTGTAGCTTGGAAAATGCGGGGCAGCTGGGAGGTGCAGATGAAAAGCGGCTCCTTATTCTGGATGGCCATTCATCACATGTGAACCTCCGGTTTAGCAAGTTTTGTGATTCCAACAATATTGTTTCTTTCTGTTTACGAGCTCACTCAACACATCTAGTTCAGCCATTAGATGTCGGACTATTCGGACCTCAGCAGAAGTATTATTGTAAAGCCATAGAAAACTACCATAATACCACAAATATTGGCATTAGCTATCGCAATTTCCTTCCCCTTTATAAGGACGCTAGGACTAAGGCTTCCACGGAACACAATATTAAAAGTGCCTTCCGAAAAACTGGGATCTTCCCCTTCCTTCCCTGAATGGTACTACCTAAAAAGGACCGCCAGCATCATCCTACTACCGATGCAGGGACCTCCTTCCCGCTCGACAAAACACCATATACTAAGTGCCAACTACGCCAGCAAACTAACGGAGCACTTAGTTTTGTTAAAACAGCAAGTACAGGTCAGATATGTGACCTCATCCTCTGGTTTTCTCATACGGCAGAATATAACCTTACGGCAACAGACATTGCAACAACTGAGATGTAGAGACTTTGGGATGAGATAAAGATCGCCATGGATGTAAAAAAGGATTGCCGAATCATTAGCAGAGCAAGAGTGATCATGGGAGCGGAAGCACTGGAAGCTATGCGGAAGGCCGATGCAAAGAAAAACAGTTCAGCCAAAACATTCCAGAGCAATCCTACCACACTCCACCCAACCCGACAGTCTACTGGACGCCTCCAATCCACTCCCGGTACACACTCTACTATTCATGTCACTCCATTCACCCCCCGTGTATGGTGCAACCTCTCTACACCACTAGTTCAACCACTGCCTCTTCTCCGCCCCAGACCGTGCTCGATACAGCAATCAGAATGGGACTCAGAAACCTCCAGTGAGGATGATGGTAGCCTCAATAGCCACCAAAGTGATACTGAGGACAGCACCATCTCTGGACCATCTTCAGTGATCCCAGCTCCAGATCTACATCCAATATCGGAACGCGTTCATCAAATGAGCCTCCGCACCTGCCGGGGGTGACCTTATTTCTTTTTTTCTTTCTCTTTTTCTTTGTTTTACTTTATTTCTCTAATTCTTTTCTCTTCAGTACTTCCTCCTTTGGTTTGCATTTCTCTGACACGGTTGATGGGTTGAAATTCGGGACTTTTTTTCCTCATAATACATGTATCGCTTATCGTGATAGCATGGATCTCCACGCTCAGACAGTGTCTCGCTTCCCCCTGATGTCTCGGTTCTACCTTGGAAACGTTATATATTTGTTAGCGGAAAACCTCGAGACCTATCTAGCTCTTTTGTATTTTATAAATATTATTCCAATGACATTATTGAATTAGAGTTATATGTACCTGTTACGGTACTTCGTTGACATCCCCACCATGATACTGTACTCGGGGGGTGCCTTAAGTCGGGCGACACCCATATATGGTAATCAGGGTTTTTCCTCATACAAACTCGTTTCTTGGCATTTTCCTATACGGAGGTACAGCGTGTAAGTTTTGTAGGTTCCATAAACGAGGACTGCAACTCTTCCCCCCTGTGTAACCTACAAAACTTACACACTGTACCTCCGTATGGAGGAAAAAAGTCTGGCGACACCCAGAATAGGTAATAAGCCAAGACCTTTTGTGGCACCGCGCCCGACTCACCCTTGTACCCTAGTACACCGGCACACAGGCTCCGAAATTTATTGAAACCAGTTCAACGAGTGCACGCTACAACAACGCCACCACTCGCCATGTTGATAACCACAAGACCATTTTCAGTATTGAAAGGATATCGGGTAAATTAAGTGAGGGTCAGGACTGTGGTTTAACGATTTTCGACCTCCCTCTTGGGGGGTAAGCACAGCCAGTATCGGAGCAGGACAGCTCGTAAAGGCGACAGCAGATGAAGAATTGGTAGCAGTTAGAGGAATTATTACGAAGAGGTAAACTAGTTGCTTACGAAAACAGAGTGGTCTTTAAGATTACAATCCATTCCTAGCCAATGCCTTGTAATGGGCAGCACAATACATTGCGATACCCACTGTCCACGGAGCACAAGACAAATACCAACTTATCTAATAACAGGAATGAAGAACAATAGTAGCGCAATATAATCATGTCTAACTAGAACACCAATGAAGGGAAAAGGCAAAGAAAGGACAAAACACAAAAGTTGATAAACAGCAAATAACCAGTGGAAACCTGGAAAACCAATTATCAAGGCCTATTTAAATCGGGGTCTCGACTACACCAACGCTCGACCTGGCAAGCCTGTATGGAATAAGAATGGATATGGTAAGAGGGAAGGAAGGGGGTGGAGGGGAAAAGCGAAAGGAAAAATAAAGGAGGAGATGGCAAAACACTGGTGGGCTGCAAATAAGAGGATTGGTTGGTTAAGCATTGCGGGGGTGGGTCTTGGTGTTCCTCAGTCGGCGGAAGAGCTGCAGGCGGAAGATGGGAAGAGGTTTGGACCACCTAGGGGATTTTATTGAGGGTGGGGTTTGGTTCTGGTTATCTGGTGTGCTGGTACGGACGTCTGTTGATTCCGAAAAGATCTCTACTACTCCCAAATGCCCGTATTCAACAGCCCATTCGAGTGGTGTCCAGCCGCGGGAGATGTCTACCAGGTCAGGATTGACCCCTCGTTCCAAAAGCATATAGACTACCCTCTCGTGCCCGTTCCGAGCGGCCCACGAGACTGGCGTCCGGCCATATTTAGTGTCAGCCTGGTCGGGATCGACGTCCCCTCGTGCCAGAAGCATCTTTAGCACCACCGAATGCCCGTTCCGAGCCGCCCACCAGAGTGGCGTTTGGCCACATTTGGTATCAGCCTGGCTGGGATTGACGTCCACTCTTTCCAAAAGCATCTTCACTACATCTCCTTGGCCGCGCTGGGCGGCCCACAAGAGTGGCGTCCGGCCATATTCGGTGTCTGGCTGGTCAGGATTGACATCCCCTCGTTCCAACAGAACTTTTACTACCTCCGAATGCCCATTCTCAGCTGCTGACAAGAGTGGTGTATGTCCAGGGTAGGTGTCTGCCTGGTTGGGATTGACGTCAACTCGCTCTAATAGCATCTTTACTACCTCCAAATGCCCGTTCGCAGCTGCCCGGCAGAGTGGCGTCCGGCCACATAAGGTGTCTGCCTGGTTGGGATTGACGTCCCCTCGCTCCAACAGGATCTTTACTACTCCAGAACATCCGTTCTCGGCTGCCCAGGAGAGTGGCGTCTGGTCAAATTCGGTGTTTACCTGATTTGGATTGACGTCCCCTCGTTCCAAGAGCACTTTTACTACTTCGAAATGCCCATTCTGAGCCGCCCACGGGAGCAGCGTCCGGCCACAACGGTCGATCCTCTGGTTGGGATCCACGTGCCCTCGGTAGAACAGAACCTTTACTACTTCCGAATACCCCTTCTGAGCCGCCCACAGGAGGGGCGTTGGGCCATAACGGTTGATCGTCCGGTTGGGATTGACGTCCCTTCGCTCCAAAAGCATCTTGACAACCCTCAAATCCCCGTTCACTGCCCCACACGAGAGTGGTGTCTGACTATATTTGGTGTCTGCCTGATCGGGATTGACGTCTCCTCGTTCCAACAACAATTTTGCTACTTCCAAATTCTCGTTCTTAGCCGTCTACAAGAGTGGCGTCTGGCTATATTTGGCGTCTGCCTGGTCGGGACTGACGTCCCCTCGCTGCAAAAGAATCTTTACTACTTCCAAATACCCATTTCCAGCCGCCCACGAGAGTGGCGTCCGGCCATATTTGGCGTCTGCCTGGTCGGGATTGACGTCCCTTCGCTCTAGCAGCATCTTTACTATCTCATCTCGCCCTCTCCCCGCTGCCCATGTGAGAACCGTATTCCCTGTCAAATCTGGGGCATTGGGGTCCAATTCCTTCAGATCCAATAGTGATGCAGCTATCACCATGATCCCGAAGAATGCTGCCACATGGAGCCCTGTGAATCCCACAGGTCCTTCCGCTCCGCTATAGTATCGTATCCCGAGTATCTTATGGTAAAAGTAGAATAACCGCACATTGGCAGATATATGTTGATCAAATCCATCGAGGAGTCTCAGCGCAAGTACTTTGATGTGTTCGGTCATCCCCCTTCTTGCATGTCTCCCCCAATGAATTGAAGCATATTCTAGAAGGGGCGTGGTTACGGGAGCCGAGGAAAGAGCCGGTGATAGACACCTCACAGATCCAAAATTGAGGTATGTCAAACAAACCTCGGTGATTGATGAGTGGGGACTATGGAACAGAGTCAGATGACTTGACAGATGCTCCTGAAGAGTAATGTGAACTAGCCGGACAGTTGAAGCATGCGGTTGACGCAGTACTTTCTCCTTTTATGCTTCTCTACTGGTCATAGTTGTGACAGTCTTTCTACCTGTCACAGTTACATCATTTCTACTCTCATGTCGCCTATTTTCTAGTTATGCTTTCCGCTTATGAGTTCTTTATCAATAACAGTGATGTAGGTAATAGTCCTTGATTGCTTGTATGTATCACAGTTGTGTCACTATTTTCACATCTTTCAGTCATCGCTATTTTCCCGTTTTCTGTCTATATAAACTCCGGGATATCGCATGTAACTATCCTTGCTCGTGCTCTTTATCAGAATTAACTACTCTCCTTACCTAACGGTAATCGTCTTAAAAGTTATTCCCTCTACGAGTCTAACAACTCCTGCTGTACTTCCACATCGAACAGAAGATTGCTCGACAGTGACAAGACCAAGGCAAGATGCGACAAGTGTCCTTAATGCAGGAACGTTTTCCGGGTCCAGATCAGCAGATCCTATCTCCACTCCCAAGGCATGACAGAGCTCCTCGCCTCGCAAGGGCCGTTGCGAATAAAACACCCACATCAAGACCTTCAGTCCGAGTACCGATTTGTATCCCTTCTGGGCCTTGAGTCGTGATAGGCTTGCAGTATATGCCTCGCTCAGTCCACTACCCCGTATCATTTCTTCCAGTTTCCTTCTTCTCCCACGAATTGTGACCTCTCCCAGAATAGCGTCGATGTTTAGCGATACCAGCAGGAATCTTGACACAACCGTTAGAAAATATATATCAATGGTGAAGTGGGGGTGACGAATGCTCCTGCTCACATATCAGATATCTTCTCTTGAATAGCCCTCATAATATTGGCCCGTAAGTCCGTGTTCATCGCCTCTGGCTCGGTGTCCTTGTTCAGCCTCATCTCCACATAATTCCGGATATCGCCAGGGCTAGTGCTTATCGGTATCACAACCGCTTTGGAGAAATATCTTTGAACATCTCCTCCGACGTGAGTCCTCCCAGTGAGGAATATTCTCGTCCTAGGGCACTCCCGAACAATATCTCCCAGTGACACGAGAAGCTCAGGCAGGTACCTGGGTAAACATTCGTCTAAGGCGTCGGGACAGATGAAAACCTGGGGTAGCGAGGCAATTGCGATTTTCACCATTCCCATCAAATCCACAACTCGCGGCGCCCTACCACCGAATTCCCTTTGTCCGGTTTGGAATGCCTCCCGTACATGATCGGGGATTCCTCCTCGGCGTACAAGCTGTTTGAGAATAGCTCCCATGATGTTGCCGACGGTTTGATCTTGCTGCGAAAGGAAGTCGCAGTACAAGCCTGCAACGGCGATATCTTCCTTTGCCGCCTGATCGCACAAGCTGTAGATCACAAGGGAGCTGGGGTTCTAGCCGTCAGTAGTATTCCCTTCTTCGAATGAATCCTGCTACTTACCATAGATATGTTTTACCTACTCCCGGATTCCCGGAGAAAAACAAGACCTCCCTTCCTACTCCATCCTTACTGCCTCTCCACTCTCTAAATTCGCTCGTTTCCAAAAGCCATTCCCCAACACCATCGAACCGGTCAGTGCTCACGCCTTGGTGTCGGTGACTCGGCTCCAATGGAGATAGCCAACGCAAAACACGCGCATCCTCGTCGGAATGCAAGAAGGTGTTGTTGAAGCTACCGATTATGTTGTTGCAGTTCTTGTTGCCATCTCCTAAGCTAACTGATTGCATTAAGGGATTTTGAGCCATGATGTCCAATGTGTTGGTTGAAGTTACAAACGGTGTAGCGGTTCGTGGAGGTATGAAGAAATTCTTTTAAATATCGAGTGAACAGAGGTGGAGAAAGCGGGGTGATGAGGCTTCTTGTGTGGCACGATCCTTATCCAATCACTTCCCTTTAGACATGGTGCATAACCAATAGGAAATAAGTTGCACAAACCCATCCACCCACTCGCCTTCCAGAGCGCCGGCGCAAAATGAGTCTTTTTCTCTCTCCAGGCGCGAGCGACAGGCTAGAGCGCAGGCCAAAGTGCGATGGGAAGTGGACACTCTAATGACAGTCGCCTTCCCCTAACCGAACTAGCCTACCTACCTAATTCCTACCTACAAATATCATACTCCCCAATAATTGAATCCAGTTCAAAAAAAAAAACCCTCCCTTGAGCCAACCGAACAAACCTCTGGAACCATGCTCTTGGAATTAGCCCCAAAAACCATTACTGTTGTATCGCCGTATGACCGCTCACAGAAGAGTCGGCAGATCTACCGGTCGCGTTCCGACAGCCTCGAATCAAAGGGAGAAGGTAATGGATTGGGGCTTGATGTTTTTGACCTCGCGAAGGGGGCTGAGTAATTGCCGTATCTTGGTTGAGGCTGTTGGCGGCAAGCGCTCAAGTGAATGCTGGCAGAAGCGGGGCGCGATCGGGATTTTCATTCGTTTTAGGGAGTTTATCTGCATTTGGTCTCACGCTTTTGTTTTGATTATTCTCCTTCAAAGATGTTGAATCGGTTCGGGGGGGTAAGAATAACTTTTTAGGCCTCTCCCCGAGAATCAATACTCAGCCTTGCATCCTCATCTCTACTCGAGTAGAGGGGAGCCTTGTCTCTCCATGCCAACCCTTGGTTCGCATTCCGAAATTCCCAAAGTGTCTATACCCACTCTACTTGTACATACAGCTGCTGCGATGAAAAAAGTGCCTTTGGGTTAAAATTGAATTAATGCGGATGGTAACTCCCCCAAGTTGTCATACAAGCGCCGGGTTATTTAAATTTTCAATTCGGACTGCATGACGAGCAGGTGCATGGGCAGCCTGCAACTACTCGAGTATTTGTAAACGACTAGTATGCTTTTCACAGATAATCACCCGGAATTTGAATAACGCTGCGAGCCAACTATGCTATAGATTATAGATTTCTCTTAAGATATATCGATGTCATGAACTGGATCTCTTGCCTTCAAGGCATAATAAACCAGATTGAATAAACTGATCAACCGCGATCCTACCCTTCGTCACTTTTAACAATTCCGTTAATGACACTTCCCACTGCTTCTGGGTGATTAATTTTAGCCGAGGTACTATTATTAATAGGAGTACAGAGTGGCGATGAGCCACAAAGCTATGTTGAACTACAAAGTGGCCCGGCTAAGCTAGAAAGCTCTGACACATTTTAGAGATGCCACCAGCTTGCATCCGGGGGGTGTGGCGCCTCGCCACAAGCATGCTACATTACACACCCAATATCCCCCGCGTGTAGCACTTGAGTGAGCGTTGGCCCCCCCGACCTCTACTGGCCGTCTGTCCCCGACCACTACCGTATTTTTTGGTGTTATCCGGTTTTCTGCCAAGAAAGTGCGTCACTTAAGGTTGGACGTTGCCCGTAGTCTAAAATAGGGCCTTCAATGCTGCCAGCCAGCATAATAACCAAGGGGTGGGTT
>Ga0307509_10000958_pt1 | contig 49398 bp, 55 predicted proteins | sample 10_EM_MG_FD_202245 | JGI IMG/M metagenome (GOLD analysis project Ga0307509, IMG submission 202245) | Populus trichocarpa ectomycorrhiza microbial communities from riparian zone in the Pacific Northwest, United States - 10_EM | ecosystem: Host-associated > Plants > Roots > Unclassified | place... | reverse complement strand
TATTTGAAGGAATGGTGTGGAGGATTTTCTTTTGTTATTGGGTTTTCAGGCCATACCTCAGGGTGCATGCCATGGATTTTCCCGTATTTAGTTACAAATAAACCGAGGATTTAACAAAAAAAAAAAATCAGAGTCTGATGTATGGGATCGGATGCTGCCGTCAGGCTGCTGGTATGGCATGACACAGCACTGTGGAAGGATCTCCCTGGTTGAGGCGTTATTTTTGGGTAAAGTTAATGGCAATTCTCTAAGACACGGCTCTCTAGCACCGGAGAGAGAGACAGCAATTGCTCAAAGTGGCCTTGGAAACGCAGGCCACCGAGATTGGAAGAAAAAGAAAAGGAAAGAAAGAAAGAAAGAAAAAAGTAGAGAGCAGGAAAATAACTTGATAGTTCCATCGATGAAAACTATGAAGAGAACAGAAAGGGGGAAGGGGGAAAAGCCCCGAATCCTGCCACTCGTTGTCGATGCTCGAAGTATGGTTTCTCGATTCCCAAGGCCCGATTCTCGCCCCTTAGATACCTTCCTTCCCCCGCATTAACTACTGCAGCGCCAAAATCCACCTTTGGACGGCGAATATCTTCGTCACCGAGCGCGAGTACTCTAAGCTGTGTTCCCCACAGTACTCGTACAGTACAGTGTTCTACAAGTAGTACCGGTACCTGACGGACGCCGGCTAGGCACAGTCAGTATAATATATCGAATCGAACCAGTACCTGATAGCAAGCACATAAGCGGACAAAACCGCATTACACTGACATGGCGTGGCATAAGTTATCTCTCCTCGGCACCTCACCAACATACATCCCTCCATCCACCATGGAGATGAGGCCAGCTGAGCTAGAATACCGTAGCCTGGTGCGTAGCCCAGACACGGCACTCCGGAATCTTCCAGGTGTTTTTTCCCAATAGGAAAAGGAGAAAAAATATACAGTGAAATGCAGCCTTATGAGTACTGTTGGGGTACTGTACCGTATTCGAGTACGAGCACTATGAGTACTCGAGTAGTGGTGCACCCTGCGTTAGAGAGTTCGTCCCAAACCGCATCCTACATTCTGCGCAGAAGACAAATTGGACAAAACATAAGTTATTTCTCACGTGTAAATTTACAGTGCCATAATATTATTATCATACTTGTAAAGATTAGATTGGCTATACATCTATAAACCTAATCCGGTAACAAGCCTGTCCGGGTGAATCCTTCCTCCATCTTCACTCATTCTCGTCCAAGACAAATCCCACCAGAGTGCTGAACCACCAACCAACCGATTACCAACCAACCAACCAACCAACCAACTGACCCCCCTTGCCCAGAATCCAGACCAAACCAAACTAGTCCAACCAGCCAAACCAAAGTCCTAAAGTAATCGACAACGTCCATTCACTCATAAATGTAAAAAGTCAAACACCGAGAGAGTATCCATCTATAACAAATCCCAAAGAGTAAGGAAAAAGGAAACGGGAAATAAAACGAGCACCGGTAAGGAAATGGATAAAAAAAACTACAACTTTTCAACCCGAGAATGAACACGGGTATAAAGCCAGCCCCCAAAGACACAGGAAAATATTACAAAAAGGATTAATACTTACAACGAAAGAAATATGATCCAAGTGGAAATCCGGTTCGGGGAAAAACGAGGTATAGGAGATGATGAGTGGGGTGGAGGTGATGGAAAAAGAGACAGTAAAAACCCATATGCAAAGCCAAAGGGAAATATGAAAAAAAATGAAATGAAATGAAAAAAGGCAAGGCAAGGCAAAGCAAAGCACAAGGTAGAAAATACCACCACAATCCAACATAATTGGCCCATAAACACTCCTGATAAAATAAAACTCTTGTGATAAGGAAATGGTAGAAAATAAGCGGACTAAGCTTCAGTTACAACCTTTTCCTTGGCTCTGCCCCGACGAGCCTTCTTGTCTTTGAGAGTTGCACTGCTGCTTCTGCTTCGCCTTCTTGTGCGCGGCACAGGTTCGATAGAGTCAAGGGGCCCCCTAGCGAGCTCACCGGCAGCAACGCTCTCACTTCGCAGACTCTTCTTCTTGGGGGGTGGGACTTCCATTATGAAGCCACCGTCACTGCCGTCATCATCATCATCATCGTCAAGATCGGCCTCCGCTCCGTGTTCGTTATCGGAGTCGATCTGCCTGATGTTCGAAAGCCTGTTCTGATGGAAAGGTGTAGGCGGGCGATAATTTGTGTCGAACTCTTCTTCGTGCACAACCCCGGCAATGGAATTCTTCCGAGAGTAGCGGCTATTGAAAAATTCGCTGCTAACGGAGCTATTCTCTGACATTATGCTTGGCACAGACGGAAAACTTGTAGAGTTGGTAAGGCTTGAACCAGCGGTTGTAGCAAATTGTTCCTCGCTAGACGAAGAAATGAGATGGTTTGGTTGGCTGGAATTCATGGGCATTTGAATATGGTCATCAAAGAAACCACGATTCTTTCGTTCCATCATAATCGGAGGCGTGGGCGAATCATGCGAAGGGTAATAGTAGCTCTCCTTCGTCCATCCAGGGGTGACATCCGCACGGGATGCTCCAGGGGAGGCATACTTGTCACGCTCCTCATGTCGCAACAACGCCTTTTGCTGGTCCCTTTCCCAAATTTTTTCCATGGACACCTCATCGTCGGGGCTCGTAGGACATGGTTTATCTTTCATAGTGAACGAGGCCAATTTTCTACCAATGTCCCTATCCCATCGGGGTTTACCATCGATCACGGGAAGCCGGTTGTTGTCAATCACCGATCCGCCGCCAACGTCGATTCCCGCATAACTATGTCTCCGACCATTAGGAATCTGAACATGCAGCGAGCCAGTTCCATAGGCATAGAAAGAATGATCACCACGCGATGCACCTGCGAGTGAATCCCGCGCTCTCAATGGACTATCCTCCCGACTCGCCGATCCTTTCACCCTGTCTCCATTATCATGAAACCCTCCACTTCTCATGCTGCGAACCACTCTTCTCATTCCATTTCCAATCAAGCTGCCTCCGTGATGACCATGACTCGGTGCTCTCAAAGAGGTGTCCGACCGAGAAACGTGAGGATTCTCGGTTGGTGCGCCCTGGGGAGGATTTCCATGCGTCCGATGGAAACCCGCATTAGTTCCACTGGGTTCGTTACCAGTAATGGCATGGCGTCGCGATGGAGCACAGAGTGTAGATGAGCACTTTCCCTGCAATCTTGGAGATTCAGAATCCGACCGACGGGGTGAGTTGGGGTCCGATGATTCGCCATCGAAACCGCAGTGGTCGCCCCCATCTCTTACAAAATCGGGAGAGGTTGCATTTTTGGCCGCCGAGCACGCCCAAAGCGGGGACCTATCCTCGTCTCTCCACTGAGGATTGCTTCCCATCCAACGTAGTTCCCCGTCATCATCACCCAGATGCGCACTTGGGCAACATCTAGTTGTTGCAACTTCCCTTTCCCTCTCAGCCAAGATCTTCGCATCCTTCGACGAAATCACATTTGCAGTGCTGCTGGCTCTCCTACGCAGCCCTCTTCCCCATTCGACAGCTCTCTTGACAGCGCTTCTAGCCCGGCCCAACACGCCAGCACTAGAAACAGCCTTCTCCACATCTTCCACGGTAACCTCAATCTTATTGCCGTCAGACATTCTCTCCGGATCTGTTTCGTCAACCCAGGCACAAGGATCAGCGATACCATGGAGAACCCACGGATGCCGCTTAACCTCTTTCAAAGTTATCCTTCTGGTTGGGTCTTTTGTAAGAAGCCGTTTGAGCAAGTCTTTGAGATCAACATCGACCGGCTCTGTCTCCATTTCGAGCAGCTCTTCAGCCATCGGTGGAACACTAACCGGTCTGGAGGGATCGACGACTTTGGCAGGGCGAACTCGACGGTCAGGAATCATGAGTTCATCCTTAGCAATAACTCTAAGAAGCTGAAATTCGTTGTCTGCCATGAACGGGCAGCGAGCGAAGACAAGGCAGTAAAGCGTGACACCGAGAGCCCAGACATCAATTGCGCTAGTGATTTGAGGTCGTGGCTGGTTGTGATCTAGGGGGACAGAAATGTTAAATATATATAAACCAAAAGCAAGACACAGGAAATATACAAAACGACATGAAACAGGAGCCCGTGAGAGTATATGATGTCAACTCACCAACATGGCAAAGCTCGGGCGCAAAAAACGCCGGAGTGCCAGCAGTTTTGGCCAATTCCAGCTCGTTCTGCTCAAGCCCAGTAGTCTCCTCGCCATCACAGCCATCCTCATAATCCCTAATCGGTCTGCCAAGAAAGCTCACCCCAAAATCAGATATCTTGACCCTGTGGTCCTGTGTCCATAGCAAGTTTGCAGGTTTGATATCACGGTGAATGATGCCGTGGTAGTGCAAGTATTCTAAGCCAAGAACCGTATCACGGAATGTGCAACGCGCTTGTTCAATCGTAAGGGAAGGAACATGGCTAACATCCTCGCTCGACCAGCTACTGGCAGAACTATCAGATGAGTAATCAAGGGTCTGAGAGGGCGGGAGCTGCTCGGTATCAGAGCCAAGGGGAGGCAGGTCGGCAGAGGTGGTGGGCGGGAGTCTTGGTAGCGGGGGATGGGGAGCACTCCGCTCAGGCTCGGAATCAGAAGCAAATTCCAACGACCAAAATTGTCCGTTCTCTTTTCTCCTGCGAGATCGACGTCTCTGCCTCCATGCACCCCCACCCCCACCACCCTCGGCCATCGCTTTCCGTGCGGCAAAGTTGGCCCCAAATTCACGACGCAAACGCCGACGTTCCCGCCGCAAAACATCGGAATCACCAGGTTTCCTCCAAATAATCTCGCCCAGTTGAACATATTCCAAGATCAGATAAACCTTCTTACTTTGAGGATCGTCGATAACCTCGAGTAGCCGGACCACGTTCTCATGACAACATTTTTTGAGGATGGCGATTTCCCGACGAACCTTCTTCTCCGATTCACCGTCACCGCGACGACCCAGTCGAGGGCGATCTTGTGATCTCTCTACGATCTTGATAGCCACCAACTCCCCCGTGTCAAGGTCGGTCCCGAGCTTCACTTTACCGTGAACGCCTCGCCCGATCTCGTCGATTATAGAATAGTGGTTTATGATCTTCCGGCCAGAAATTGGGTCAAAGTCGAGATCAAGTAAATGTGTTTCCCTAACCGATGTATTATGTTCCGGCTGGCGATACTGACTAGGGTGGAGATGGGGACCCGTAATGGTCTTGTCAGGAGGAATATGTGGAGGACAATATAGGCCAGGGGATGATATAGGGGTCGGTGGGGTAGGATTGCGGCTATGAGGCTGGTGAAAGTTTGCAAGAGAAAACATTGAAGCTGTCGATGCGTGTGTAGAAGTGGTAGTGGAAGTATTATTCGACGAGTGTCCGGCAGAGTGATTGTTATGATATTCCATTGCACCGCGAGGACAGGTGTTTTCTTCCCGCCAATCTCTCGAGGTAGCAACTGTAGAAGTAGAGGGAGGGGGATGTAATTGTGAATGTTGAGGAGGGGGAGTAGCAGTAGGAGATGTTAATGATTGAGAGCAAGAATGATTGTGGTTAGGGACATGCGAACGGGAAGAATGGTTATTTCCGAAGGAACGGTTTTGGCTGAGGGACCTCATGGCTTCGTACGCCGTCTCAATGGCATTCTGGTTCTCGGAGAGTGGTGATGTCGATGGGGGCGAAGGATGAGTTGAGACGAATCCAGATTGTAGTAAGCGAGGAAGAGGGAGGAGTTAGTTGATGATGGGAAAGTGAGATAGAATGGTGATGGGCTGTAGTTGTATTGTAATGTATGGGTATTGTATGATCAGGTAAACTGAAAGGGTAGGGTCTTTTCTTGGGGGAGTGGGTGTAGTTTTGAAGGGCACGACGGGGGAGGAGGGGATTGGGCGCGGCAGGCAGACGGAAAGAGCTGGCTGGCAGAGGCAAAGGGCGGACGGCTAAAGGAGCGACTTGGGGGCAACCGGTGCTCTTGCTACGTTCTGGCTCCAGTCTCCTCTGGGTCGGCTTGCTGGGGGGGTGGAGGGGGTACCGGTACTATACAAGTAATGAAATATGGCCAGTTCGGTTTGGGGTGTGCAGCAGCAGCAAGCGTCCGCCGTTCCCCTTGGTCGAGTGGAGAAGGAAGGAAAAAATGGGAGAAATGGGAGGCGGTGGACTGGGGGGATTTGTTGTGGGTGAGACAAAGTCACGATGCTTTCCTGAGCTGTAGAAGCGAGAAGGGGGGGGGGTGGTGAGTTGAGTTACAATGCCGATATGGCACTCGAACTTTGTTCCCTCTCGGCGGTAGCAAGAAGTCAAGAAAGTTGTCGGACGGTATGGTAGGGGGCACTGCTTTGAACCTTTTTTTCTTTTTCCCCTTCCTTTCTTTTTTCCCTCCTTTTTGCCTTTTTTTTCCTTTTTTCCTTTTTTCCTTCCACACTCCAAAAGGCGTTGCTGTTGGGCTTGGGAATGCCGAACGCTGACAGAACTAGCGAGGCAGCAAAGAGCAAGGTGGGAAATGGATAGACGCCGCCGCCGCTGCTTGCTTGCCTGCTGCTCCTGCTGGGTGGTGGGTGGTGATGATGGATGGGTGGATGAGGCCAGTCTCCGTTCGCTCGAAGGAGTCGGGGTCAGTCCTCGTCCCTCGTCCTTGGGTTGGTGCGTCTGTGTCTCCCTCTCTATTGCGGGCCAGGGTGGATTCGAGGCCCACCCACTTTAAGGAATTCTTCTATCTAAAAAAAGGAAATAAAGTGGAAAATATCTTTCCCTTAACCGTCTCACTGCTATTGTTGCAGGCAGGTACAACAGAATAAAGGTAAAGCGAAGCACACGATAGTTCCTGTTTCCGAACAGAAAACTCGGCGCGTAAGTGGCGAAATCCTTCTCCGTGACGGGACGGGGAAAGGAAAAGCAAAAGCCTAAACAAAGGGAAAATTATCGTATGATACGAACTTTCTAGACTAGGTACTAAGGAAGAAGGAAATGCCCTATAGTGCAGCTAAGCCGGAGCTAAAACGCTGGATGAAAACCTCCTTGTTTAAAGTATTGTGGACGACTCCGAGTGAGAGGGAAAGTAAAGAAGAATAGGCCAAAGGGGAGAGGAGGAAGCGAGTAAGGATGACGATACGGTGAGGAAAGAAACGACAGATAGAAGGGGAGATAAGAAATCTATATCCTATTCTGTCCAACTGGGTACAACTTTTTTTTCTGCTAGAGAAAATGGGAGGTGTGCGTGTAGTTCCTCCCTCAAGTGTGTGTGCGTGTGTGTGCGTGTGTGTGTGGTGCGATTGCGATATCTTTCTAGCAAAAGGGAGACAACTGTGCTTGTATGAGGCAGCAGATGCTCGAGTGCCCATTGCCCATGCCAAGGCCAGAAATCGCCCTCAAATCTACAGCAAAGGATAATTATCATGAGATGTTGCCCTTCGGTGTTGAGTCGCCCAACTAGGCTTTTTTTATTTCATCTTTTCATGCCATATTTTTTCTTCCTTCCGCATTCATGAGCTGCACAGTCTTGCAGTTTAATGGGAGGCTAGGGCGATATTCCCAAATAAATGCAAAGCTTGCCACACCTCGACATTTCCTTCTCGTTGGACCACAGGTAAGTGAGATGAATGATTCCCTCTGATTTGACCGACCTGCAATGCAGAAGTTATTCCAGTAGTTCCGCATCCTCTCACTCTCACACACACTCTCCAAACTGCACTTTGTCCAAAAATTAAACACCCACACACAAGGCAACACACGCACCAATCAGTCAGGAGGTTTACGGACCGACTGTTGCCTCCAGAGACAGCTCTGCGCGAAATAAGCTCGTTGGAAGCGAACTAATCCTTCCCTGGCTAGTCCTTCCCATCAATGATTGGTTGGAAAGAAAATCGTGCAGATCGCGATGGAGGAGGGAGGGGGAGGTGGTGGGGTAATGAAGCCCACAAGCCAAAAAATTCCCAAGTGGAGCAGACAACCAGCCAAATTAACTGTTTTGCAAGGAGGTCCAAAATTGTCCAAAACCTCGATCATCAAGTTATCCATCATTCATCCTTCGTTTTCCCCTTAGCCGCAAAAAAAAAACAGATATCAATCAACAAGCCATAACTCATAACCTAAAAACCAAAAACCAAAACCCATAACCCCTCTTTTCCGCCATAAGCGAATCCTCGCGGACTCTCTTTTCGGATGAAGGTCGCACCGCCGCCCCTACCAACCCAGCCAATCACACGGAGAGGAAAAAACCCGTCATAAAAACCCCTTTTGTATAAGCGTCGGTGGTCATGATGGAAAGTGATCACAGGTGGGGACGAACTTTATTCCCATCTTTTTCCCCCGAGAGAGCAAGCGAGTCGAAGATGTAAAGTCCAGCAGCAACAGGTTATTACTTTCTTTTTCCCTTCCCTCAATACAGCGCTGTGCTGTTTTATTGTCTTGAACACTCCAGGGCTGGGTCCCGTCCAGTCCCCTCCGGTCTGCAGGGAATCGAACCATTTCTCTCTTTTGCTTTTTCTTCACGATAACCGTTGCGGCGAACAATGACGATGGTTTCTCTCGGCAGTTCTGAGTTTGTACGAGTATCGTGGCCAACGGATGTATCTTCGTGGAGCACCGACGGAACCAGACAGGCAGATGAAAGCAAAGCAAAGCCAACTTTGCTTTTTTAACCCAGACTGACCAACAACGTGTTTTTTGTTTCTTTCTTTCTCTTTCTTCCTTTCTCTTCTTGGAACTCTTGCTCCTGGCCTCTCCCCCCTTCTCTAACAGTCTATCTCTCCTCCACTCAAAACTGCCCCAGCCCCGATTGTCTACTCGTCTACGGTACTGCGAGAAGTGCCCGAAAACGTGGATTGGAAGAATACATGCTAAAACATCTGTGCATCTGAACGCCGATGCATAATGCCTCCCTGTTTTCGGAGTAACTGCAACACACCGGGCCAAATTGCGCCACGGAAAAAACAATCTCGGCAATGCGGGGTTGTGCTCGGATAGTGACCGATATCGCTCGGGGAACGGAAATGGAAATTCTTTCGTCATAGATCCGAGCCGATAAATACTGGTACAAGTGCTTTTGCCTCTACCAAGCGCTGGTATCATATCCCTTTCAGAAGGGTTGCTATGGTACTGGTACAAGTAGCTTACAAGCGCTTGCGCTCAAGCACAGGCCCATCGAAAAGGCAACCGGATGCCGAGAGAGTAGGTACAGTACGGTACTCGAGTACAGCATTCGAAATAGTACGGCGCGAGAAGTCTCGATCAGAGAAATCGAGGGATTAAACCAGTTTTAGGGCCTCTCGGCTAGGACCAAAAGCCAACTAGAAAAAATTCGCTGTGAGGGCAATTTACCACCCCCAATCTACTCGCGCGTCTTTGCCAAGAGTGCCTCCGCCAGCCGATATTTGCCAGAGCCCTCACCAAATGTTCAGCTCGCGGAGACAGCCTTAGCAAGACGCATGAGCAAAGATTCTTGCACCATACAGTAAGTATTCTACTCTACTCGAGTACACGATTCCTCAAGAAAAAGAAAAGTATATATAAAAAAGTAAAAATCTGTATTCGTGCTGTAGCTTAAGAGGTCTGGCCGATGCGTACCGTAGTGGAGGGATGGATCTTCAGGTTATCACTGGCTTAGATATACTAGTATAAGATCTCTCTCCCAGCTCTTGGGAGCCCTGGTATCAAGGAGCGAATGTTCCCTCGATGGGGAAGCACCACACGGCCTTCTCTGACTTGCACTCGAGTACAGTATGGGTGAAGAAAGAAAGAAAAGAGGGAATGAAGGGAAGAGTCCGCAAGAGAAGAGGCAACTAGGCAAAACATCGGTGTATCAATAGCGATCCCCTCTCAAGAGGTCACTTTCGGCATGATTCTGCACTGATCGGCTATTGATATTCCACCTGTCCGTAACACCGCATTCCGCCCCCCCCGCTTCCCGCATTTGTTCGTACGATTATGATGACTGCGATGACGCTGATAGACAGATTTTCCGTTTTTTTCATTCATTTCATTGCCGTTTCAGTTAATACCATAGGGACTCTGCAATTTCGCATACAGAGTCAAATCCTAGCGGTCTGGTTGGTCCAGAACCGCATCTGCCCCACATCCAGAGTCCCTTTCACAAACTCTGTGAATTATCCCGTTCATCTACGGTACATTCATTCATTCAGGAATTGGGGGGGGAACAACTCGCGCTTACGATGGATGATATGATAAATTGACTCACGATCAACAGTTGATTTCCGCTCAGTTTTGTGAGTTAGGTCGATCAATTGTTCGTTCGTTCGTTCGTTCGTTCTTGCACCTTGGGCTTTCCTACTGTGCTCTATGGGCATGGCGTGTCTGTTCCGCTGTATTGGCACTCCTTACTTCCACTTTTTGGATATCCATACTACGATGCGTGGCACGAGAAGATGATACCGTGCGCCATTCAATTCAATTCGATTCAATCAGCGGTTATAGCGCGCGTGCCGTAGGATATCCTATCCTATCCATTCATTCGTGCTGCACTCACTCACAAAACTCCTTTTTTTTCCTTCACGATACTCCTGCTTGCGTTTGTGCTACTAACGTTGGTGTGCTAGCAGGCCACTGACGCCTGGAGGAGCTCTCTACCACGCCCTCAAAGTTTAATTTTTGCTTGTGGTGGGTTTACAGTGAAACTAACCTCAAGCTGCTGTGGAAGTCGGCTACCCGAAGACCGAACCTCGGCTCCACCCGACAGGAAGGCACCATACCAGCAAGAGTGAGTACTTGTATGGTGCCGAGCACTTGAAACTAACACAATGATAATTTTCGAAAATTCCAAACAGCGTAACGGCACAACTCAGTAATAGGAGTGATCGGAAGGCACTCCCCTCTGTGAATAGTCGCTTTTTTTCTTTCTGATTTTCAATACCGGTACTAGTATGATAGGAGCAACATTCATGGTGACAGTAAAATTCCGAACTATGATAATACCAATGTATGGACTATTCGAGGCTATTTTAGCCAAGCCCTGCATTTTTTGTATATTATTTAGGCCGAATGAATTACCTATGAAAATATTGATTTCAAGCATCGCATCACTCCCGGCGCCATGCCGTCGTTGATTCGCCACTGTTGGATTTACACTGGTGAACTCCCAGAAAGGTCCCACCACTTGTCAGCAAGCACACATACCGGTAAGTTACCGGTATTGCAACAAACGGGCAGCAATTGCTTGTGAGCCCCCGCTGTTGTACAAGAGACCTCGCCTGCCTACCGTACTTGCTTGAACCTTCGCTTACCATCCCGTACCTTGTCAATCCGGGCATCACGATCAATAACTAAAGTCAAGCAAATGATATATATATATATATATATATAAAAGCGGGGACGTGGTGCAAAAGGTGCAAAACGACCTTTTTAATTTTTCCTGGAGGAGGGGGGGGACCCTTGCAGACTGCGCTGCATTCGCACATAGTCTCCTCGAGCACAACCTACCGGTCCATAGGTGCTAACTTATGTGGAGAAGTTACCGGCTAGTTAAGCTCGCTTTGCTTGTGGTGATGGTGGCGGTGGTGGGGAGGGAGGACATCTGATTTCTAATACCCTTCTCGTATGAAAGGAGAAAAAGGAAAAACTTTTTAAGAATGAATGGTTCAGGAGGGAAGGTGGGAGTTACAGTTATTGCTATGTTTGGGATACCTCCTTCTCTTGTGAGAGATGAGGGAGGTGGAGATGGAGGTTCGGTTGGGTTGACAAGCGAGAAGGGAAGAGATCTACGGTTCGGGCTTGGTACCGGCATACCTGCCTTCGCGTAACTTACCGGCACTCTCACTCGGGTAAGGATGGAGAAATCGGAAAAGAGAGAATGGGGGGGGGCGCTGGATGTGGCAACGGGTGAACTGAGGCCCCAAAGGAACTTCAGGAAACCACATCGAGAGAGCTTGGAGAGATGCAAGCTGTCCTGGCTATTCTTGCTAATCCATTGACCCTCAGCGGGGAATTCGGACTGTGAGGAGAGTACCGGTATGAGAAAAATTACTCCCTTGGATGCCTACACCCACATGAGCAATATACGAGTACGAGTAGTCTTGCAAGCAAGCTTCTACGATATTACCGGTACATATCTTTCTCTCTGTTTCCATCAACCGCGCAATCCCTATTCCATCATTATTATTATCCCCTAAAAAGTGAATGATAACAGCTAGTAATAGTCATATTTTATCCCTCACAGCACTGAGAGCTACGGGCACCGAGTTCCCACGGTATCTTCTTTTCTTTTTTCTTTCCTCGAGAACGGTGCCGTAGGATGCTGTACTAGTACTCGAGTATCGTGCCAGCCGTTGGTTATCACTGTTTTTCCTGGCTCGTTTATTTCTCTCGTCTTGCCATCCTTCTATCATATCACAAGCTGCATCAGCCACTGGGGCTAGGGCCCTACTTGCTTGTTCCGGTCGGTTCAGTTGGTTGGTGATGTGAGCGGGAAGCGAAGCCAAGGGGAATGTTGGGCCCAAGGCGTTGGATCGGAAAATGCTTTATTTTGTTTGTTTTGTTCGTTCCTGTGCTCTGTTGGTTGTTTTTTCTTCTTCTTTTCTTTTCTCCTCCTCTTGCTTTTGGCGCGATATGGTTTTATCGTCTATGCACTTCTAACCTCTTCATTTTCTCACTTTTTTTATATTTATTTATCGTCGTTTCTATTGTCTACCAATAACCAATGATACTCTCCGTTTCTGCCATTTCTCGCCTTCCCTCCTTCCCTCCTCCCCTTTCCACAATGCGGTAGCCCTGGGAATTTACCCATCCCATCTCACTCACTCACCACTGACCAACCAACCACGCGACTGACCGACCCCCTGGGCCGTAACTCACTCACTCACTCACTCACTGATTCTCCTTATCACAAACCCCAAAAACTCAAAATAAAGCAACCAAATAACGCTAACCTAATGTCGGTACAGTACACCACCCATGTGAAGATCTAAATTGCGATACTATAATCGCGCAAAATCTGCATGCTCTGCTCTTCTGCCTCTTCTGCTCTTCGGGTTACTCACGTTTAATGCGTAAGTTATTCGAGCACGCAGGACGAGGGAGAGAGAGAGCAAAAGGGTGAGAAGTCGTGGGATGATGCAAAAATATAGTTTACGGTAGCTTACTGACGTCCAGAATATCGATAGACTACCGGTATCTAACTTATCTTTATCTATCTAATCCTGTGTTACAGGCCCGGTGTCGTCCTACGAGGCCTTTTTTTCTCCCACATATGCTATTTTAACCTTATCCCCTGCGGGAGAGACAAAAATTTTGATGAGTGTTTTTTGTCGCCTTTTTTTCTTCTTTTCTTTTTCCCCTTTTGTTTTGAAGGCTTTGAGGGTTTATCATGGAGATACCGTATCTACTTATAATACCTAGCTTACCTGCTACAGCGGCAGCACCGCAGTGTATTGTACTGTATGATCCTATGATACATAGTATCATATCGTGTGTGTACAGTGCGTGCGTTTTTTCTCGTGATACCGAGTTCTTTCATACTATGGCATGCTCTCATATTCTGCTCTGCCTTGCTTGCTCTCGGTATGATATTTGGCAAATATTGTGGGTGCCACTCGAAATTAACGAGCGAATGAATGAGTCAGTGAGTGGGTGGTAGGTAACATTTTTTGATGCGATATGGTATGCTTTTTGCCTGTAATCTTGGGGCTTTCTCTGTGCTCTCTCCGGCCAGATGTAAGAATATCTGCGTCCTCCACGGTCTTATTATTATTGTACATACGGCACGGCAGTCCAGTTTATCGTGCTCTGCTCCTACGATTGCTTACACATTGCAGTACCGTCTGTACCGGCAAGCTCCAGATATGATCCGTTGCATTTAATCAATGAATAAATAAATAAATGGACAAATGATTTCTTCTCAAGCTGTTTTTTTTTTTCCTTTTCGAAATACCAAACAGAACCGTTTCCCCCTCCCCTCCCCTCCAGGCCCGATTTGAAGATCGGCCACAACAGCAGAATACTCGTACTCGTACAGTACCGCACTCGAGTACAGTACAGAAGAATGAATGAAGAAGGAAAGGAAAGGAAAGGAAGGTGAAAAAAAGTAAAAAAAAAACAGCAGGGTGGAAATGTAATGTAACATATAAGCCTAGCCTATCCGTCACGCTTCCATGCTCGAGCATTAGTACCGTACAGCAGAGATCGGATCGGAAGGAACAGACAGACAGACAGGCCAGACTGTACAGATTGTTTGTACTGTTACGAGTGGATTCTGCGCTGTCTACTCTACCCACCCCAACTCCCCCCCCTCCTTGAGACGGCCTTATGTATGTAACATACTGCCTGAACAACAAAACACCAAAGACCCCCGAACAAGGGAAACGTTTTGACCAACCGCCCCCGCGGGTTGGGTTTCGTATAATATCGGCTTTTACGAGTATCATAGCCGTATGAGACTTTTGAACCACACTAGCCAACCCACCTTCCTTTCCTATTATTATTATTATTGTTATTATTATTATTATTTGCCCCAGCCCGACCCGATAACTATCCCATACGATAGGGTAAGGCAGACAGAACAAAGTTAGGGGGTGGGGGAAGAACCCACAAAATCTCACTTGATCACTTCCCACCCAATTATTCCACGAGTGATCGAGTATGACCGCTATCTTGTGGGGGGGGGAGGTGGCTGAAACAGAAATATGCCCGTTCAGCAAGGCCTTGAAGGAGAGAGGGAGGGAGAGGGAGGGAGGGCTGAGCTTTTGCTTGCCTTGCCGGCTGCCGTTGGAACTACCGGGTGGCGGTTGGTAGGTGTTGTCTAGGGGTTGTTTTGCTTTTCACATCCACCTCCTCCTGGTTTAGCTGGAGGAAGATCTTGACGTAATGGTCCGCGCTAGGCGGGGGGTTACAGGAGCCCGAGGAGAGGGAGGGAGGGAGGATGGGAGGATGGAAGGATGGAAGGATGGAGGATAGTTAGTTAGATAACTGGATGGCTGGATGGTTCTTGCATAAAGGCGTGTGCGTCTTGTGCTGGGCTGGTTACGGGGTATGCGGTCATCCTAAGTCACTCGGTATATTATGATGATGGTATCTAGGTTATTGCGGATCGAAAGTTTCCGATTGGCATGGGGGAGGGTTAGAGCGTTTTGTCTACATTACGTGCCTCTCTCAGATGCCTAGGGTGAGTGCAATGCCGAAGATTTGGACACGGTCTACCGATATACGCACTGCGGCGATGCAGGACATGGGAACTAGAGGGTGGAATCTAGGGGTGGAGCAGACATGGAAGTATAATATTATATAACGGACAAACAATGGCCAAAACCTAGTACTCTAATTCGATAGCTAGGAGGGAGAGACCCAAGTGCTCAAGTACCGAAAGCTACTGTAGTCTCGTTCTCACCACCCCAAGCAAATATTAGAATAGTTAGATATGCAATAGCGAAAAGCGAAACACATTCATTGTATAGTCTACTTGCAGTCTCTTCATCTTGACATCTATGATAGACCTCTCCCTGGACACAGCCCTTGAACCTCTAAGTTACTGGAAATGATCGATCTCCCCACGCACGGAACACACACTGGCTCATCCATCCACAGCCCTAAGCCCCGATGTACTCCCTAAGTATAACACCTATCATATCATAGAAGGTCCAGAGGCCCTGTCCACGTAATCTACAATACTCCACAAAAGCCATCACGAGAGAAACATAGAGTGAACGAAGAGACGACATGATCACGTTACGCCCCGTCAATAACGATCCCTTCTCCGCGGCAATAGTCTATATAATCAGGGCTTACCATCCATCCCTCCATCTCCAGTGAGCCTCCCAAGAACCCTTCATCTCCAAAAAAACAAAAAAGAGACAGAAACAAAAAAAAGGAACATAAGCAGAGGACCCTGCCTGTCATAATATGCAGTACCGAATAGTCTCCTTTCGAAAATCCCTGGGAAAAAAAAAAGACATCCCCAGAAGAAAGAAAGAAAAGAAAAGAGCACGGCAGTGAGGTGTATAATATCACAAATCACCTCTGTCGTTCTACCGGTAGCTCGCGCACACCTACGGTAGATTTAGCTTTAGCGCTATACGAGTATGGATACTTCCAAGTAGATTTCTAGAAGAGAAGGAAAAAAACTAACGAGCAGGGGAAAGGAAACTCTAGTGTTTTTTCTCTCTCGAGGGGCTGTTGGGGGGGGGGGGGTGCGTGATGCGTACTTCTGTTGCGCGAGTAGTTGAGAGTAACTTATGTCATTATTTGGTATGCTTTATGTCACTCGCTCCCTTACTTCCAGTACGGTATGTACGAGTACTTCTGTTGAAGCGGGCGGGCTTACGATACTGTCGCAGAGCGTTAAATAATAACCCACCAGAATTTCCATTACCAAATATGCTATGATACTACGTTACCGTAGTAGTAGTCACGAGTTTATCTTGTATTCTTTACTTGTACATATCATACATAATAATAATATTATAATATATTATATACAAATCTCCGGTTTCGCATTTCTTACCCCCCCCAAAAAAAACCCCCCCCTTCATCATCATCGTCACCGGTACTCTAACTGCATCATGTGACAAACACCCCCTCACCAAAAGATGTTTTTGCAAACGTGAACACCACAAGGAACACCACCCGAATGCTCGCTCCTCCTCCTCCTCCTCACCCACCTCGTGGCTTCTAGTATAATACGGTGCTAATCTTGGTTGGCGGTGATGTCCTGAATTCTGACCTCTTATCCAATGCCATATGATATAATACTCCCGAGCCCACTAGCTTGTATATATATGTATATGTTCCATCCCACCTGGTAACTTAAGCTATTTATCGACCTGGAAAAAAAAAAGGGGATATCCACTCCCTGCCCTAGGTGAAATAACTCTTCGATACTATAGCATAGCAAACTCCGTCTTAATCCTTACCTTGGTGTACGAGTATAATATTCCTAGTCTCGCATCTTGTCAATCATCCCTCTCAAGGCCTAACTATAGATATTACAACCATTCGCGGAACATATCCCCTTGTCAAACGGATATACTAACCAACGAACGAAGAAGAACGAACGAAAACCCTTGTACAATTCTATTTCAAAAAACGCCAAACGCCACCACCACCACCCATCGTTTATCTCCTCTTCCTCCTCCATATACCCCCCCCTCCCCCCTCCCTCCCTCTCTCTCTGACAAAACGCCAAAAGCAATATCCACAACAAAATTGATGCACAACATTCAACCAAAAATCTACAAAACCACCCCGCTACAAGTATCCAGTACCAACAGCGATAATGGGACGCGGCGCGACTTACTCTTGTCGGTATACATACTCATCATCTACCTGATTTTCAAGCTTTGCCTGCTTGTGAGGTTTGCGCCGTGGGCATGGAGGGTTATAGTGTTTTGCTCTGTTGGTGGTGGGGGGGTCATTGGGGGCGTGGTTCGGGGTGGATAGGAAGATGAGGTGTGATAGGAGGAAGATGTACCGTAGGGGCTTTGATACAGCGAATAGTGGTTAACTTGGTTTTTGTTCGTCAAGCGGAGGTTTTCTTGGGATTCTTTCTGGCACATGTATGACAATCTGGCCTCTTTCATGGCTATACGGAGTTGTTGAGGCATTTGGATAGCGTTGCTCCCTTACAATTTTCAAATTAGCAGGATACATTCACAAAAACTCACTCGATCTGCACACTCAATACTCGGTTGCGAGATTTAAATTTCGTATCTCATCCTCCTTACAAACAGAGAGCCGACAAAGCCTAGCATATCCTCATACAAATAATCTAGACCTGTTCCTTAGCCTTAGCAGGACAACCCTCTCCCGACTCAGCTTCAGCATTGCGATCCATATACATCGCTTCGAGGTTATTTCCTTCCGGGTCGAACACAAAAGCGCCATAATAGGTCTTGGTATATTGAGGACGAGGTCCGGGTGGTCCGTTGCATTTACCTCCTGCGGCTCTGTGAATGCCGACTAGTTAGCAACCCTGTGAGGACTGTAGCCAAAGGGCGGGACATACATGGCAGCATCATAGAATGCATGAACGGCAGCTGTATCTTTGGCCTGGATTCCGATGTGGAGGGTATTAACGACGCCGCGAGAATCGTCTGGTTTGAGTTGCTGGAACCAGATGGATGGGACATTATCCACCCCAATTGATTGAACACCATGGTCAGGGAATCCCATCAATTTCTCATAGCTAGGAGGGGTTTTAATTAGCGGGGAGAGGAGAGGGGATGGTAGGAGGAGCAGAGGGAAGAAGGAGATGAGGGTAGGATGTGGTGGGAGATAGACGAACCCAAGAGGACCAAGAGCCTTGAGATAAAAGTCGACGGTCTTGTCCAGATCCGCAACACGGAAACCAATATGGTGCATCATTTTGACGATAAAGAAGTGGAAGGTGAAGAATTTTTCTTGAGTGAAGTGTAAAGTTCAGGCTGGAGTTGAAACCAATGGAGTTTTCTGATGAAGGAGAACAAAGAGACGAGGACATCTTCCTAGGTCTTTATACCCTTCTCCCCACCATCCCTTCTCCCCACCATCTTTCAAAGAGAGAAAGACTGGGAAACTTAGCAAACACGAGGGCCTGCGGGGAAGACGCGTTGTTGGGTGACAGCAGAGCGCGTCGCGTCGAGTCATTCTAAATTGCTTTTCTTGTGCCACCGTGCATCTGAACCCACTGCAAGGTCTCGGAACCGGCGAGACTCGAGAGGGCCTATCATACTTGCCCAAAGGAATGCTGTACTGTACCATCCCGTGTGTGTCTCGGGACGATTTTCATCCGGCTAGACGAAAGTTCGTGCTTGTTTTGTGATCTTTCCTGTCAGTTCGCTGGCTGATCGCTCTTGTCCGTGGTCATCAGGTATCACTCGGGGTGCGGGGATAGGAAGCCTGCTTTGCGGTTTCCGATCTGTCATGGATCTTCAGGAGCTCTGACTCATAGAATTGTGCGCAGAGTGTTTTGGCCAAGAGAAGAGCTGCATAAAGGTTACATGCCCCCATGGGGTTGGTGGAGATGCCTGTCGAGAGGAGCTCTACATGATACCAGTACTGGATATATTGCATTGGTTGGTGATTGGATTCGGTGGGATGCATTGTTGGTGCTCAGGGCACGAATTTGGTATTTGATTATTGGAGCTTGTGTGATCAGTTCTGATCAGCATAGCAGTCCTTCTACAATAGCAATGCCGAGGTTGGAAAACGTGAGCTTGGTGAGATATCTCGGTCCTAGGGTTGGAGGGGTTAAGTCAGTATAATCAGGAACCCCCATGACAAATAGCCCATAAAAGGAGTCTCCAATAGCTTATATTCTTCTGGAAACATCTCAGAAGGAAAGGGCTAATGGCCTAAACTTTCTTGCTACTTATGTTTGCCGACATTTGTGGGAGTTTTGCGAGCCCGGAAAAAAGCAAACAACACCTATCAGTCCACGCACCGGCACACGTGCAAACGGCACATACCGGTACTGTACGAGTACTGTACTGTACCATGTTGGTAAACTGTATATCAAGTCGAAATGCCCGTTACCAATCTTGGAAACAGCTAGAATCGGCTGATAGTTCATATAATGACTGGCTCAGAGGAGCGAGATGCCTCGGCCGGAATTCTGAATAGCAAAAATATTAATAACCAGATATTAATAACCAGAGATCGGCAAACTAAACACCTATATCTAGTGGGTTTTCGTATTTGAGTAACAGCTTTGGAGTGCCGTACCATAGTTCAGCCTTTGCACAGCCGGACTTTAGAGGGCCGGGCGAACGGTTGGGAGGTGCTTGGTATCTCCAATCGGTTGTTTACTTTAACTTCTTGGCCAAATTATGTTCTAGCACCCATTGGGAAGTATCGTACAGTACGGTACAAGTGCTCTTCAAACTTGGTGCGTAAACTCTATTGTACCGGTACCGGTACTCGAGTAGCAAGCAAGAAGTGTCTGAAAGTCGGGGTCATGACTTGTGTCCCGAGAGCGGGGAATTTGCAGCTGGATGTGGGTTTGGCTGTGCGGTGGATCTGGTTGGAAGAGCCAACGATGTCAAGACAGGAAATCAAGTACCGTACCCCAAAGTTAGAGTCGTGGAGCAACTCAAAGATTACGAAGCTGACATGGCTCGTTGGAGTGCCTCTGAAGTCCCGATCCGGTTGCTCAAAGCAAATTTTTAAGTTGGCCAAGATAGAGACACCATTCCGGTAGAGGTATGGCCTGGGAGCGGGGCTGGTTGGATTTCTATTTTTTCTTCCTCCAGGGCAAAAGGTTACTAAGATTTTTAGGAACACAGACCCGTTTTTTCTTGGAGATTGCTCAAATGGAGGAGCCGCTGGATCGTGCTTAACTTAAAAGCTTCCTTTAAACAATCCAAACGGGACTCCAGAAAAGCTCTCTTTCGCAGCTCCTGGGGTTCTTGGAACTACCGGTAATGCCCTCAGGTTTCAAGAGTCGGGTCCCAGGGATCGGGAATGTTTCAGAACTGAGCAGTATTGGCGGTGTTGAAGAGGCCAAAGTAATTGAGGTCAAATTCGTTGAATCAGGGTCTGCAGGTGGACAAGGCTTGGTCCGCGAACACCAAGGTCAGCAAAATATTGTAGCACTACAGTAACTTACAGTAGATGTTTCTGCAAAGTCTCTAATATCCAACTTATTTCAACACCCTCTGCTCTGCTACCCTCCCGTAGAATCAGCTCAGAGCTTGCGCGTTCAAGTGGCATCAATGCGATAACTATCAATAATCTACTGTACCTGACCTCATCCTCACCACGCGAAAGCTCTCTGGGCCACCACGATGAATCATCCAACACAATAGCAAAGGCATGGTGTACCGTACCAGTCAAGTGTCTCCTACAAATCACACAAATGTCCCCTGTCACCAAAACTGCTGGAACCTCTTAAGATATCTTCTGGACACTGGAGACACGATACCGGAGTCCTCCACGCTCTCGATGGTATCGATACCGTCGGTTTGAGCTTAGAAAAGGTACTCCCAAGCCCGTGCGCATTTATCCGGCCGGAAGAGGGTCATAACCGCCTCGGCACTCCAGCTTTTTGCCCTGCTGGAGTCTTACCGCTGTGTTGCACGTGTTGCACGTGTGTATAAACGATACTCTGGGTGGGTAGTGGTGATGGTGTGTCTACTGGTACATACCATTGTATTCTCTGCGAACCTGCCGCTCTTTTGCAGTCATCGCGTTTCGTTTTTAGGTCAACCAAACGTAGCTGGTTAACAATGTTTACGGAGCCAGTGCCTACGATTATCCTTTTTCATTATGTATGTTTTTTTGCCCTCTCTCAAGCAGCTGTTCTCCTACATCGCTTCAAGGCCAGATGGCTGAGACTTAATACTGAGTAGAATTTCTCTCCATACGCCCACAAAATCACTTGGTACCTCCAGCTGCGCGGAATCCGGTACAAGCAATGTATTCAACCGCCGATAATGCCTCGGCGAGATTTAGCCTTGTTGGGCATCACATATAGGAGAATCCCACTGTTGTCGATCGGGAACGAGGTGTTCTGTGATACGTCATTGATCATTAGAGTCCTCGAGGAAAAGTTTCCTAAGGGAAGGTTGGGAGAGAGTGGTGGTGCGTGGGAGGGGTGGGAGACCTGGAGCGATCAAATGTTCCCGTACGCTGCTGCACTGATTCCGAGCAATTTGCCATTGATGAAGGATGAGAAGTTTGTTAAGGATCGAGAGGATTTTAGTGGGAGGGTGGGTTTCCCTGTGTGTGTGTGTTCGTGAAAGGGGTTGGGGTGGAGCTGATTTGATCGCGGCGCAGAGTTTCAAGAAGGAGGATGTTGATTCTGGGAGGGAGAGGGTATTTACTCTGTTGTTTAGTCTGCCATTGATATCAGCATAGGAGTTGACCCACTAGGCCCTCGAGAAAATCAGAGGCTTCTACGGCCACACTGAGAGGGTTCTCTCTGACGACCGCGACTGGATCCTCGGTGATAAGATGACATTGGCAGATATCGAGGGTAGTTTCTCGGTATCACTTTCTCATTCCATGGAGCTAATAGAATCTAGCTATCTGGCCGCTGGAATGGCTAACTACCCTCCCGGGCGCCCTAGACTCCACTGTCACAGAGGATGCCTACCCAAAGACCTTCTCGTGGATCAAGCGATTCACAGCCCTCATCCCCGCCCCCAGATCCGTCAAAATCCCCACTATAAAGGGTGCCGAAGCAATAGACATAATTCTAGATCACGGGCAGGCGAGCACCTCCTCTGCTAACGATATAGGAGTCCCTGATGGCGACCCCTCTGGCATAGCATTTGGTGAAGAAGTAGAAGTTACGCCCGTTGATACTGGAAGGAATCATCCGCAGAAAGGAAGGGTTAGAGCTCTTGGGAAGGATAGGGTTGTCATCGAAGTTGCATCGGCGGAGGCGTATATTGGCGATGGCCTGGTCAGGGTCGTGTTCCCCAGGAAGGGATTTGAGATTAAGAGTGTGAGGGCAAAGAGGAATTCTAAGCTCTAGAAGTCTGAGTGGGTGGGTATACCAGAAGTAAGGGATTTCTAGATGGAGTGCGACTGTCCGCTGGTAGGAATGTGTGGTATTTAATGATAACGTTATGGCTCCTTGTAGATCGCCTATTTTTTATTTTTATTTTTATTTTTTTGCGAAGTGCGGATCCAATCTGGTATCTTCTGATGGGATGAACGTTATGCTATTTTGAATAAAGTAGCCTTGCCAGAAGTCCCAGGGAGTTGGAGATACAAATAGGCCAAATAATGCAGTACCCTCTGAGAGAAATATGAAGTCTTTTACTCAAACTCAACAAGCCTCGGCGGTGTTTGTATGAGTATTTTTTGAACCAGATATTACTGTCAAATGATTCTCCGGATCTTCGAGGGAGAATCGGCGAAGTTTCCCAGCTCCAGGTTGCTAACCCATACGGCTCTAACCTATAGTTTCCGTGTCGTATAGCACCAGGCACGCCCTAAGCCCCACTTAACCTGCTTCTCCTTCTGCTCAGCCAACCCTTGACGAGACCAGGAAACGCTCCCCGCAAAAATGCCAATTCGTGCACGATCAGGGCCACCCTGCCCCAGCCAGATCCGATAAAAATACCCACAGTTTAAAACCAATCCCGTTACCATCCAGCCTTCGCCAAAAGAAGCGGCAGGGGGGGGGAAACAATCGGACACGAGAAGCCTGCAGCTGTTACCACAAAATTCACAGCCAGGAGCTGCAACAATCTCCCAAAGGCTCTGTACTATTGGCGGACAGCTGCACTTTTCCCAACAAACACAAGTTCCCCTCTCCTCCTTTCCACCAGTGCCAAAACTCTCGGCAGCGGAAGCGATTCCTCCTTTGAACACTTCAAACACCCGAGCTAGGTGCGAGCGAAAAAATGGCTTCAAGATATACACCGGTGTACACTGAAGAAACTCTCGCGGCATTGAGTAGGCCTCCATGGAGATTGGTTCAGGGAATTGCCAACTTTCGCGACATTGGGGGGTACCCGCTTAAAGATGGCCCTGGTAGTGTATGGTTATCTCGCCTCATCGTTGACCTCCAGTTCCCCCCCTTCAATTGGTTTGGGTTTGTGGAGATTATTAACTTGGTACACGCCAGGTCCGGCGTGCCTTCATTTATCGTTCGGCCGAACCCTCGCGAATTACCGATGACGGGAAGAGCTTGCTAAGAGATACTATGAAAGTTTCCAGCACTTATGACCTCCGCTCAATACCCGAACTGAAGAGAATGGAGAAGGAGACGCCAATCATCGAGATTGAAGGTATAACTAGGAACTTTGTACCTGTGTTTAAAGACGTGGATTATTCCCCAGAGTATCACCCCCCCCTCTACCTCCCCCGTCTCCCCCTTCCACCAATTGCTCAGCAAAATTAGAAATGTGGCCCTCCGATTCAAGTCTTATTCCTCCGGCGACCTGACGGACGCATATCGTTGCATACTCCAAGCTGGTGGGAAAACAGCCTACCGCTCTATACTCTCGCATATCCTTACGCGGCGTGACGAGCCACTGCTTATACACTGTACTGTCGGCAAGGACCGAACTGGTGTTATTACTGCATTGATACTCCTGCTAGCGGGTGTCGACGAGGAGGTTATTGCGGAGGAGTACGCCCTTACGACACTAGGCATGGAATCGGTCAAAGAAGCGATCTGGGATCATCTGATTAAACAACCACTGTTTGCCAAGGGGGACGCCGAAGCCATTCAAGGTCTGGAGAATATGCTTAGTTCAAGGTACCCCAGCCTTTCCCCTTCTGCCTTGATTGGTGATGGTGGTCGCTAATTCGCAGGTAGGAAAGACATCATGCTGAAGACCCTCAAGATAATCGACGAGGAATTTGGTGGGGTCAAGGGATATCTTGAGAAGCAGTGCGGTTTCTCGGAGGAAGAGATCAAAACAATTCGGAAGAACATCGTTTGCGATGAGCCGCCGTGTTTCCCTCTGAAATAGCTTGAATTCCCTTTTGCCTTTTTCCCCTTCCCATCATTCTTGTAAGTCAGCTCACATGAGCTTGTCAGCGTCGTTCTTGATCACTCGAATTTGGCTTGCAAATAGGAGTTAACACGAGCAATATGCCTCCCTTTTCTCGATCGATCCCTCACTGCATGCCTCTCGTGTTAAATGTAGGGAGGAAGCCACTCCTTCGGAAAGATTTCTAATTGTTTCTGTAAGGTTTGGTACCGCAATCGAGTGATCCATGATGAACTGCCTCTATTAATACGTTAAACGCACTGTGCAACAATAGTAAACGTAAAATAAGCCTCGAATTACAAGCAGTGACGGAAGTTTAAGTAAGATGATGTCTGTCGAAACTCGTTTTGTCAATCCTTTCCTGTTTTTCTATGTTCTCTGGACTTTTTGTCAGATTGAATGGAGAGCCATGTAATCACGTGACCTCGGTTATAGAATTGGTGGAGGGTGAGAAGGCGAAGGGTGTTTAGTGTGCTATTATGTGGTTTTTGCTTCTATTTTTGCTTTGAGGGAGAGCGAGACTACTCTATTTACGACGATATTTGAAGGGGATGGAGGGGGAGGATTGAGGCACTGCTTGATGGCGTCGAGGCTCTGGCGCTTGAATACAGTGAGAATAACGGTATCATAATATGATGATTATGACATCTCGAGAATTGCGGTGTATTGAATGGCGGTTTGGGTGTACAGTACAGTACTCGAGTAAGATCTATCATGACAGAGTGAGTCTCCTGTGGTAAAGTTATGGGGTATGGGGTGGGATTTGGATAAAATGATGGGAAAAAAGAAAGTGTTGGAGGGGTAGAACTCCATCGCCCTATTTGATCTTCTGCTTAACCTGCTTTCTCTCTCTCTCACCCACTCGCCTTCTTCTTTGCCCTTCATCTATCCGTGTTTTTGGATCCGGAGATATTGGTATTACTGCCTATAAATTACAACCGCTAACATAATACCGGCACTGTAACGATCGTTACCTTTTTACGCTCGCTTTTTCCATCTTTGGGTTAACGCCTGTTATTTTTTTATTTTTTACTCTTTATTACCTCCTCTGCTGAGGTCCTGTCCCAATTGTTGCCATTACAGGTATTATATAGTATGCGTTTATAGCCCAATTACACTGACTTTGCTGACACCTAGGCTGGGAAGAAGACTGGACCAGAAACCAGGCCACAGACACAGACACGAGACACAGACACCTCCCCGCAGCTCAACCACAAACCACAAACCACACCCTCCCTCCCCTTTCCCCGGGTGCCCCATCTCATCCATTAGGCCAGAATATCCACCTCCCCATTCAGCTGGTCTGCCCGACTGAGATTCTAAGAATCACCAAGGGGAAAAGAACATCGTGGGGAAGACGGCCGCAGAAAAAAACAAACAGAAAAACCGACAAACAAAACTTGTAATAATAATTCGAAATGTCTGAGCCCTATCGGAGCCACTCGGGCGCCAGTGGTGGAAGTGGAGGTGGGAGGGGATACGCTGGCAACAACTCTAGGGGAGCATCTCAGCAAAACTATTTGCGTTCGCGGACACCGAGCTTCAATGATGGAGATGATGCAACCTACTTTGATGGGGGAACCGGTGTCAGCGCCCGTCAGAGCATCAGGGGTTCTGAGGAGTTGTTCTACGATCGCCCTAGCCCCGTCCCTCCTGATCCGAGCAGACGGGGATCTATGGGCCCGATTTCCACTTCTACCGTGAATCGCACCCAGAGCCAAGCGAGCGCTGGTGGCTATTTCGCCGTTACTCCTGGTGGAAACAGTTATCAACCTGGTGGCCAATATTCTCCCGCCTTCTCCAACACATCTTACGATACTGCTCCATCGTCGGCTCCGTACCCTACTGCCCCTGGGTCTGGGTACAATGGGTCTCAACATCAACCATACAACCCAGCTGCTTATCAAGCCCAGCCCCAACGCCATGCCACGAGTGCAGGTTTTGGCGTTTCTTCCGAATATCAGCCACAGAGACATGCGACTACCGCTGGTGCGAGTAACTACAGTTCTGGGCAGTTTTCGCCTACCACGGCTACATATAACCCGAGCACGTTTAATACTGCCTCTTACCCCACTGGGACCTATCGGACCGGTGCGGTTCCCCAGACCGCCCCATTGCAACCGCAATCATATGGGGGTGGATCGGGCTATTCTCAGTATGCCACCAGGCCGCAATACGCCACTGCGTCGAGCCTTTATGGGTCAGGTCAACCATATTCTCCGGGTCTCCCTCCGCCTCCGGCGCAGTCTGCTCCCCCCCAGAGCACATACCAACCCCCACCCCCACCCCCCCCTCCACACCCCCCCGGATCTCCAGGGTTTGTACCGGGAACTTATGGGCAATCACCATTTGGCTCTACTGCCTACCAGCCCAGTTCTTTGGGCCACCAAACTTCTGTTTCTCAGGGGAACAAGTCGTATCTAACAAGGCCTGAAACGCACTACAACTCGGGCTCAGATAGCGATATTTCCGGTCCGGATCAGGTGGGACACCCCCTCCCAAGCCCTCCCAAGGATCGACCGGAACCCCTGCAAAATGTGAGATACAACCTTACCGGCACGAACCCTTTGCCCTCGCCACCTCCTCCGACACCACCCTCGCATGGGGCTTTTCGCCAGGGGCACGGTGTCGAGGATTCACGTTACCCACAGGCAAGACCGTTACCTCACGCACCTCATGGATTACACGACAAAGGACGACAACGCGAAGAGCAAGAAGCAGCAGAGGAGTTATACGCAGACGTCGAGGCGTCATTAGCAGTGATGGAGAACAAACCACAGCAGACGCCTGGCCGTCGGCAATCGCCGCATGCTCCTTTAAATGACCGAAGTGAGGATGGTCCAGCCCCTTTATTCGGTGGTGTTGGCCGAGTACCTCACTCGCAAAACGGTTCGGGCCCTACAAATGGCCATCTTGCGACTGCTCAGACACAGTATGGATATTATTCGGGCGAGAGTGACGCAGAGGCTGCAGAGGGTTTAGCGATGATGAGACTCGCTGAGGCTCAAGAAGAGAGGGAGCGAAGGGCGATGGAGAACCCCTCGACACAAACACCTCCGGTGAAGACAACCGAAGAGGCAGAGAGTGATAGCGACTTTGTCCCAGGGATGGATATGAGCATGTACGGTGGGTTTCCTGGAATGTCTGGCTTTTACGGTCCCGATTCATATGGTGGAAATAATGATATTCCTGTCCTACCAAGCCATAGGTCTGTTCCGCCCCCGCCACCTGCGAGGGGTAATGACATGGGACGTACGCCTAGCGCTGCCGGTTCGTCTTCTACTGCCCCAAGGACTCTGGAGTATCCCCCGTTTGGGATCCCGGATGGGATGGATGTTCACCCGTTTCCACAGTTTCAGAATGCTCGGGTGGATACTTGGGGAACTGGAGGGCTTGCGGAGCCATCTTCTCAGAGAAGGCCTATGTCGTTTGACGAGGGCGATGAAGATGTCGATAGATCGGGGTCACAGAGCCCCTCGAAGCTGCAAAACGACTCGGATGACGATCTCCCAGAGCTATTTTACCATCCTCCTGCAGGTAGTGTTTACAATAGCCCGGTTGCTACAAGGCCTCTGCCGAGCCCGCCCTACAACGATTTTAGGGCGGCTGGTAGTTTGCCATATCCAGACGATACGCCGCCCCCCCAGTACCAACCCTCGGTTGCTGGTAGAGCACAAACGATGCAGCCATATGCTACTCCTACTTCTCCCGAGGTAATCGGGCCTACAATGCCTGTTCTTGGACCTGGACCTCAATTCCCGAGATCCACGAGTTTGTCTAGCCACACTAGCACGCCACCAGCCATACCCCCAATTCGGTCCAAGACAGACGGGAAAGCGCATCCAGCACGCGGACACCGACAGTCGGCGCTTCCTACCGGGGCTCAAACCCTTGCGGTCAATTCTGAGGAACTCACGCTCAATGACTTGCCTCCTATACCCCTAACAAAGAAGTTCGATCCTAAGAAGCTGAGCAGTCACGATTTTAGAAAGTGTCCGACACCATGGGCATTGAGTGCTATTCAGGTGTGGCTAAAGGAGATGACCGAGGGCGAACAGGATCTCAAGCAGCCCGCGGTGGAGGAAGGTATCGTGGCTTTATTTACGCATTACGTTCCAACTATGAATGTCGCAGATGCGGAGGCGCTCGCGGTTAGAGTTATCTCTGGAATGATAAAGGAGCGCGCTCTTGTCATAGATGAGGAATGGGTTAAGTTTGGAGATGGCGAAGTGTCTGGTGTTATTTTCCAGATTACCGGGAACGGATGCTATGCTCCAAAATTGCATGAGATTGAATGCCCTGGAAGATGTTATGCCCACCATTGCGCGAGAACGTTACGGAAGATCACGCTATCACAACATCCAGACGAACTCGACAAGAAGAAGGAGGACTGGGCCACTTTTTGGAAAATAAAAAAGGAGGATATCGCTGACATCAGTAAGAAGGAGATCGAGCGACAAAACAATTTGCACGAAATTGTGCAAACCGAGGATGAGTACATGGAGCATATGAGGGTTTTGAAAGTGCTATACCGTGACCCTATCGCAAACACTCAGCCGCCAATCATTAAACCCACCAGACTTGATGGTTTCGTCAAAGATGTGTTTGGTAAGGCTGATGCCGTGAGAAAGGTTTCTGAGGAGCATTTGCTCCCCCAGTTGAAGTTCCGACAGCGCGAGCAGGGCCCTTGGATCCTTGGGTTCAGTGATATATTCCGAGAATGGATTCGAAAGGCAAAGACTGCGTATCTAGAATATGCGGCGGCATTCCCGAAGGCGGATATGCTTGTTCGAAGAGAAGCCGAGCGAAACCTCCTTTTTAGACAGTTCCTCGAACAATGCCGACAAGATCCCCGATCTCGAAGATTGGATTGGGTCACTTTCCTAAAGGCGCCTATCACTCGATTGCAAAGATACTCCCTATTGCTTTTCACGGTGTTGAAGCACACAGTTATTGAGGGCGAGGAGAAAGAGATACTCCAGAAGGCTATCGAAGAGATTAAGGCGGTGACGTTGGAGTGTGATGCGCGCGTCGATGAGATGAGCAAACGTGTGGCACTTTGGGAGCTGGATACAAGATTAATGATGAGACAATGGGACGTGGATCTCAGGCTCGACGAGAAGGGCAGAGAATTGATCTTTCAGGGAGATTTGCAGAGAAATGGCAATAACAGATTTACATGGCTGGAGACTCATGCAATCTTGTTTGATCATTATCTAGTGTTGGCAAAGACTACGATGCAAAAGGATGCGCATGGTGGAGCCAAGCATGGGAGGTACGACGTTTCTAGAATGGTAGGTGCCCGTTGCTCGCTGGTGGGGAAGGTGATCGCATCTAATGATTTGTAGCCAATTCCTATGGATTTACTTGTCTTGGAAAGCACCAATGACGAGCCAGTTGTCAGAAGCACGGCAAACAGACTTGGTATCGGAGGCCCTACGGCAGCAAAGGATAAGAATGATCAAAAGTCTGGTAGACACAACACTGTGGGCGCTGTCCCTAGCCCTGGAGCACTACCACATTCTAATACTGGTTTATCTACTACTTCTACCAATACCGTTCCCGGTAGACTGGTCACCGCGTTACCAGATCGCAGCGCAAGTGACGACCGAGTAATGTATCCTTTTCGCATCAAGCATCTTGGAAACCGCTCCTTCAAGGCGGACGACAATTCCTACATCCTATATGCTCCATCCCAGCAAAATCGTATGGACTGGTGCGAGAAGATTATCCAGGCCAAGGAACGCCATGCGCAGAGTCTTCACGCACAGAATGCCGAGCCTTTCCGATTGAAGGTTATGGCGGATACTGCCTTTGGATACGAAGCTACTGCACAATCGGGACCCAAGCCGATTATTGTCCGGGGCACTCCTCTTGATCGTGCTATCGGCGAGGTCGAGAAGATGTACGAGAAGGCGCCAGGGCCAAGGCCGGGCGTTATTTGCAGAGCAAGTGTCAATTGTGCGACTGCTTTTACGGTTAATTATGGCAGAGAGATGATAGCAATTGGAACGGATTCCGGTGTCTTCACGGCAGATGCAAAGAACCCCCGAGGTTGGCAACGAGTAGGTCGTCCCTCATATATTCGTGAATCATTGTGCTAACATGCGATAGTCTATCAACCTCTCCAAAGTGACTCAAATCGCCGTCCTTGAAGACTTCAGTCTCTTCCTCGTCCTATCGGACAAATCCCTAATAGCCTACCATTTGGATGTTGTAATTCCGCCACCTGGCGCCTCCCCTGATGCCACTGTCAAACAACGCCCACCGCAGAAACTCTCAGGCGGAAAAGACGTCGGCTTCTTCGCAACCGGCCGGATGAAAGAGCGCAGTCTAGTATTCTATAAGAAGCGCGAAGGTCTTTCGTCAACGTTTAAAGTCCTGGAGCCTGTATTCCAAAAAGCGCCCGAGAAGAAGTCTCGCTTCTCACGGAAGGGTACCACTGGCTTCTTCCAAGAATTCGACGAGTTCTATATCCCGACGGATTGCTACGGGATTAACCTTTTCCACTCGTCACTCGCTATTCAGACTAGCAAGGGATTTGAAGTCATGACTTTAGACAAGAAACAGGCCTGGTCCGTGCCGGAGCTTAAAGCCTCACACGTTACTCTCATCGCCAATCGGTTACAAGGTCAGAAGCCCCTAGGCATGTTCCGTCTTTCAGATATCGAATTCTTGCTTTGCTATGAAGGTAACCCCCCCTCCCTCCTCATCGCATCCCAAAGCTAACAAAGCAGAATGCGCCGTCTACGTTAACAAACATGGCGACATCTCTCGTAGCGTAATCATGGAATTTGTCGGCAAGGCCAAGTCTGTCGCGATTTACGGCCCCTACATCCTCATCTTCGACAACGACTTTGTTGAAATCAGGAACGCTAACAATGGCCGCCTACGCCAGGTCATTGCCGGTAGGGATTGCCGGTGCATTGACGATGCCCAGTGCGGTGGCAGCGCTGGGACTAGGAGTATTAAAGTTGCCATGGCGCATCCCGAAGTTGAAGGGCGGCAGTTGGTTGTTGAATTGTTGGTTAACGAAGGGCAGGAGGATTAGCAGTGATAGTGGGAGAGACGGGAGCGGGAAGGGATGTATATATTTTAAGTGTTGGGAAGATGATTCATTTCTATTTCTATTTCTTCTCTTTTTCCCCTTTTCTTCTTTCTTCCCGGATATCCCTTCTTGATACTCTGTCTTACCCTTTTCCTTTTACAACAATCTTCATCTTCGAATCTTGTCCAACCTGTTTCGTGTGTTCGTATGTGAATGCGGGCGTTTTTATTCTTTCCATTTTCCCCCTTGCCGGCTTCGGTATTCCCGGTTTTTATTTTTGTATTGCGTTTACTGGTTGGTCGATCGGTTGGTTGATATCCTGCATTGAATTGGGTTTGTTATGAAATTTATTCCGAGAATGATTGCCATGATTCGATTCGAGTGGTTTTTTGTAGGGGTGTTTTTTTCTTCCAAGCGAGATGGAAAATCGATGCGCGCGACTGGTTTGTTCCGAGGCATGGGATGCAAGTATTGTCTGTTAACTACGGTAGGTTTACTTGTACGAGTATATTGGGTGAGGCCTGGGCAGCTCGTACCCGTAGGTTCGGAGTCGAACGATAAAACAAATTTGCTATTAGTGGAACTTAAGCTACATACTTTCCATCCATCACAAATCCAAACAGACCCCTTGACGGACGTTCTGTCGTGGTCTGTTCCCGCAAAGTTACTCCCCCTTCCCACCCCTCCCCGTCGAAGTATCAGACCCAGGCTCGCTATCGACCCCCGGAATCCCCCAGGGAATTTTAGGCAATGGCTCATTCCCCAGACTGGGCGCAACATCACTGATCCTCTCCATTGATCCCAGAATACTCATATGACTTCTCATATCTCTATCATCGCTCTCATCGCTCTTCCTGTCTGCAAACCCCACATAGGGCGCTAGAGCTATACCTGGAATATCCCACGGGGTCGCCTCACCTTCTCTAGCCTCCTCTACTGCCACAAAATTCTTCCCCTTACTCCCCTTCCTGCTCTCGTGAACGAAAGCCGGATTGACAAATCCCCCTTCCTCATCCCTTGACGAGCCAAACGGATTTCTGGCCTTCTGATCGCGAAGGAATAGCCGGAAGGATGGCAAGCAGCAGGCGATTATGGCGGCGGACTGCTCTACCATAGACCATATCGCGGCTTTCTGCTTCCATTCGTAGCGTTGGATAATATCGTCCCAATACGGGAGGATTACTGCCACGCGGGCTATTCCGCCAATTATACTGATGCTGCCAATCAGTATCACAAACGCGAAGCCAGCGGCCTCGCGGCGTTGCATGTGCACGCTTCGAAGGAGGATCAGAGAGAAGAATAACACTGAATGAATAGAGTTAGTATGAGAGAGGGCTTGAGGGGGAGGCGGGGAAGGGGGGGGGCAAACGGAAGAGGTCGGTACTGATGTTGAAAGAAAAGTGGATTGCTAAGATTGGGAGGTCGAGGTACATGCAATATCGTGGGTCTGTTGGGGCAGCTACTTCCCTGAATAGTTATGATTTATCAATCAACATATCTCAAGAGGAATGGTAGGGTAGGAAACAGACCAGGTCCTACTCAAGGGTCTACACCACATTAAGTTGATAATCACCACCGCAATCCAAGCCCCGCCCGTGAAAACCGTAGCCACAAGGAGAACCTTCCTCATCCCTTTATTAAGTTTCTCTCCCAGAGCAAAATACATTGCCAAAAACGATGCCTTTGCTGACCAAACCCCGGAGTAGTAGCAGACTGTAATGCCGACTGTATACTTCATGTACTTTGCCATATCCTGCTTCGAAAGTGCCAGAAATGGGATCAGTTCTTCCAGCGCACCTTCAGCGTCTGCTTCGGCTTTTATATCAAGGAATGTGAGAAGTGTCATGAGGATTATTCCGATGGAAGTCCAGAAAAGCGAGAGGAAGATTAGGTAGTCTGGTAGCTCCATTCTGCTCTTGATTTTGAACTTGCGGATCCAGAAGCGGAAGAAGACGAAGAAAGCCTGGACTATGAGCTGGCCCCATATTATGCCCTAGTGGATGTTAGATTAGGTTCCATAAGCAATGGGAGAATACAGTAGGAGGGAGGGGAAGTACCAGCATGGAGGGGGATGGGATAGCCATTGCGGTAGCGAGAGTGATATGATATGATGAAGCGGAGTATAGATGATGGCACTGAAGGTGTATTGGAGAAAAGACTTGGTAGATTGAAATGATCATCCGTCCTGAGGAGGTGATAGAGAAGGTAGATACCCCATTCTATGTACCTTGCGTAGAAGCATCTTGAGAGTATTGAAGACGGAACTTCCCAGGAGCCCGGCCTAAACCTTAGAAATTTCTTGTCTGAAAGATACTATGGCGTCCTAAAACATTCTGCTCAGAGGGCCTATCCCGCGAGTGTCGGGAGCCGGTCGTATTATTCAGCTGGGAATATGCTCCCTGGGGGAAAGGATAGACACCCGCGAAGGTTAAGGTAGGCTCTTTGTCTGAGAAATTATGCTTTTTCCTTGCGCCCAATTGTGCCTGAGACACTCCCGAAGCTAGCGGTGTTAGATTGCAAGAAATGTTTCAAGTATTTTTCTGTGCTTAAAGTGTTTCGTGAAATGCTAAAGCTGACCGATGGCTTATAAGGGTAGTCTGAGGAGTCATGAGAAAGATTATTGGTGCTGATGTCGGGGCTTCCTAGGCGGGCCGGGATGAACCCCAACGAACTGAAGTGGAAACCTCCCGACCAGTCGCTGCCATCCATATCGTGATCTCTTTTTTTTAAAAAAAAGAGAAACGAAAGCGTTGGAGGTGCATAGACTTATACTTTAACATGAGATAAGCTACGAACTCTTTTCTCACATTTTACCATGGCCAGGTTCCCACTCAAGCCCGGTGCGAGTCATACTCTGTGATTGGCTATGGCTGGACATTACCCACTCCCGGAACCGACCTGAACTAGGTAACAGCCATGGCAAGAGTGTAATATATAGTCAAGATCCGAAGGGAGGCAGCGCCTAACCTTAAACTTTGGGCTCACTTAACGAAGAGTTCTTTGCGCATAAATTAAAGGTCTAAATTGGCCTTCTCACTTCCCCCCCAGGGTTCTTCCTATGAACGGTACTCACTCTAGCTCCTGTACCTCCATTGAAACTTTAGAGCCCCTTGGATAAGGTGCACTTTTTCTGTTTTCCGTTATCAAATTTGGTATTAAATATTTGCCTATGCGCGGAGCTAGCGTATACCTGGTCTAGACTCTGTGGATGTTGGTCTGGGAATTCGAGGTGGAAGATGAGCTTCGTTTCTGTCTTTTTGGGTCATGTTAACTGCTCCTGGGTTACCGCCCAAGCATATCGAGTTGAAAGGTCCGGTATTTACTGCTGTCCAGTTGCGCAACTGCCCACTTATTGTAATAATTATTATATTACACTAGCCTCCAAGTACCCAACCCCAGCCACCCTCTTCTAATATTTCTCCAATCATGCAGTGAAGCCCTTTCACCTAGGCGGTTCCTTGCTATGTCTACCCTATATCCTGTATATTAGTGGATCCTTCTGATTTGGTTCTTGGCAAACCTCTACCACGTCTATAAATTCTATGATAGCAGCAGCTCTCCTCCCAGGACCAGCCAACCAACCCAGTCATCCTGCAGACAACACACACAATAAACCAAGAAGTTTCCTCTACTTATGCTAATTTTCCTGGCAAACAGTGCTCCGTCTCTTACTAGCAATAGGATGATAGCCTACTAGGCACCAAAGATTGCAATAAGAGCTGCGGACATTCCGGTGCCCTGAATTACTTTCACAGCCTCCCGATTCTATACCTAAAAAATCATCTCTTGTCCTTTTCTCTTTCCCCCACATCTGTGCTCCAACACCCGCAAAACGCTCGATCTAGCATCCATTCCTTTCCAGGGAAACGCCTACTGGGGAAGTTCCCACTGGGATTTCCTGCATTTCCCCCCCTCAGGCGAAATAGCAGTACATACAGGTATGTCCCTTACTAACCCTCCCGGTTAAAAAGATGCCGAGAGGAACGGAAGGGGAACTGACGGGAGCTTTCCCTAATAGTGGATCTTTCTGAAGTAGCACTTCTATGCTCTCTGATTGAACTGTATGCTGCTATAACAGTCTTCGCACATCGCTCACTTCTCCTCACACTCCTTCTTTTACCTCGTGCTCCTCACAGGAGAGAACGATCTTCCAGCGTTATGGCTGCCTCAAGGCGAGATTACTGTTATTTGGATGGGATGCGGAGCTCGAAGTGATTAATTGGAAGCGAGCATCCCGCAAAGATTTGCTCTTTCTATTGTCGCATACACTTTCTTCCCAAGCACTACCTTAAGTGCATGTTTGTAAGTCTTTAGCTCTAATCATCATGCTTAGTCCATGATGCATTAAATACGTTCTAGCTAACATATCTCTACCTTATTAGTGCTGAGCCAATACTGGTCCAGGTACTACATCACCTCCCAAGCTACCCTTTGGGCTGGTTGGGGGGTGGTATGGTAATTTGCCCTTGTCTAAGGTTAGGGATGATGCTGCCTTCTTGTATACCTGAAGGACATAATTCATATAAATCGGCATTTCTACACCTATTCAGGAATACATCAAGCCTATGGAGGGGCTGCAGGTTGGTAACTGGGCAGCTCCTGTGTAGCGACACGGTTAGCTTCCACCGTGGGAGAGGGCGGGACGGAGAAGGCGGAGAAGGAAGGAGCTACACTATGGCTCCTTCTCTCCTCTGCCCCTTCCCGCTCTCAACCCAGTAGGAGGAGGTGTGGAACCTGGCAAGAATTTTGCCTTATCCACAACCGGGATATATAAAAAAAGGCATGCATCTTACTCCTCCACGACACTCCAATTACTCCTCGCATTTATCCTACCTCATCCACACCCTCCGATTTCGCCAGCCGTACATTATCCGTCCTCCACGGCACCGCGAAGAGATGCAAGCCATCGAGGTTCCGTGGGCAATACAACACACCAACGTCGATCACATTTGCTTACTCCCATAGCCACTGTCCCGGTATGTATAATATTATCTCACGCCCATGTGGATGGCCTGGCTAACCTGCTAGACACTGGACAGTAGAATTGGAGTGAACGGCGAGATTCTTTGGCTCTTGTGGCCATCAAATCAATATAACCGCACCATAATGTCCACTCCGTCTGATTTTCCCGGCAGGGGCACTTTAGTTGCGGAATGGCCACCTGGCCCTAACCCATACGATCGTGTGTATATTTGTTCCATTGAACTGGTTTTACACTCGCCTTACCCTCCCGACGAAAGTCAGGGGGGGGGAGAGAAGCTGAGGACGAAGATGAGCACGAGGACGGATACGACTTTGACGTTAATTAACTTTTTCATTTCATTTTTTTCAGGGCTTTGTTTTACTGATAAGTGGAGTATCTCGCTTTACTTGTTTGGGGTGGTTACCTCCTGTGGGTGTGTACGTGAGCTGAATGTAGGGGTTGGGGAAAGGGATCATGATGGTTTTTTGTGGGTTGTAGTAGTCTGTAGGTTAGCTAGCTAGCTGTGGCGGGTCTATTTTTTTTGAATAGTAATCAATGAATTAATTTTACCGTCGTGAATGATTAGTTGAATGGTTATCGACGGATGTGAAGCGAGTGATACTGTGTGAAAGTGAGTGTGGTTAGCCGGGAATGAATTAGGAGGGGATGGGAGAGGAATATACGATGCTGGGTTGTATGTTCCTACGAACGACCTATCTATTATTATCCAATGTGGGTAATTATCTAAGGCTACGGGTACATCCTATCTAACTAAATTAGGATAAATCCACGATACCGGAATTCTGCTCTCCTCCACCTATTCCGCTGGTGACCCAACACCATTCCTAACCCTTCCCAAAGCCTCAATCCCGCCACCAAACCCCTCCTCCCAAACTCTAACAGCGCTCCTAACACACCCTTCAAGCAAAACCATCCCATCCCAACACCATCCACCCACAATCCAAACCCCACCATCGCCATTCCTCCAGCCTTCCCCCTCTCCATCACCACCTTCTAAAAGCGCATTAACAATCCTCCTACTCCCCGGAGTCCTCAACACCCTCGTATACCCCGCCCCCATAACTACTTTATCCTTCCCTGGCACCAATTGCGGCGTCGTGCTGACCATGACCCCAGCATGTACTTCGGTAGCACTGGTGTGCGTGTTTGTCGTCGTAAGCTGTATCGCGACGTGGTCTTTTGCCAGAGCGAAAGACCGGGAGAGGCAGGCGTATGAGGGTGTCAGTACCATGCTGTCGGTGTGCGCATAGACCTTCACCTTAACCGTTGGTACCTGCGATAGTGACGGTGCTAATGGGGCGTATATCCCTGCGACGGCATCAGGTGGTATAGCGAAGATTACCGCGTCCGCCACCTCTTCCTCCCCACCATCACCGTACCAACTTATGCTGAGGCCACGGGGGATCTTGTAGACCCTGTTAACGTGGCGGTTCAGCCGGATGGGGACGCCATGAAGAAGTCGTTGTCGGATAACACTAACACCACCACTCACAACGTAGTGTCTACGAAAGAGCAGCGCGCGACGGTAGGTTATTAAGTCCTGGGCTGGGGATGCGAGTAATTCTGCTGAAGTGCAGGTTCCTACGGCGCCGAATATTGGTAGGAAGTAGCCCTTTATCACCCATTCTGGTAGGAGGCTTCGATCCAGCCAGGATGACAGTGTTTCATCCTCGCCCGGATGGAGTAGTAGGATGCAAAGGGTGAAGTAGATGTACGCCAGGTACAATATTGCCAATGTCGAGATGTGGAAAAGCAGGCTGACGCCCGGTATGGGCGCTGGGAGGGCATGTAAGTTGCTGGGGTGCGTGTGGTAGGTTTTTGGTCGGGACTGGGCGGAGGTGAGGGTGGTGAAGATGTAGGTGAACTTTTGCTGCCGGATTGGCAGATTCAAGTGTTTGTATAGGGCGTATAATGTTCTATAGTAGTTTTTCGAAAATGTCCGCATGGGAATGTCGATCTCGAGGTTTGTGGGGAGGGTTGTCGCGTCCAGTGATGGGTGGGAGCCCTATATCCGTCCATTTCGTTAGCAAGGAGACAGGTAGGATGGAGGGAGTGGGACGTGAAGTACGGATTCGAAGATTTCAACATCGTATTCGCATTTTGGATCATTGTGGATGAGATATGCTGCTGTTAGCCCCGCTAGCCCCGAGCCGATCACTACCACTCGTTTCTTCTTGGGTGGTCGAGCTGTCATGGTGAACTTGTGGTTCTGCTATACGGCAGCACAGGTGTAGGGAGAATACAGCACAAATTGGTTGTAGAGAGCAGAAGGAGGGGAGAAAAGGGGGGGGGGGTAGGAAAGAAGGAAAGTTCCTTTCCCGTCATGGTTTTTTTTTACTTTTCCCCACACCCATAACCTGTAACCTAATTTGTGGGGTCACTATCGTATGTTTCCACCCGCTATAATGCGGTCAATGTTGCGAGGAAGGCCTTCGGTGATCGAAGGGGGGCCAGCATTGAAATCAGGCTTCTGAAAATAGGGATTCAAGGGTATTCTTTAATGTCCTAGTAAGAGCAAATAGCAAGAAATATTCATTGGTCGGAAGGGGGAGAAGAGTAGATTACAAAATGAAATGATCAAGCAGAGACAATAATCCTGTCATAGCTGTTTCACCGGCGAATTTGAACCCAATACGGGTACGCCTTCCACCCTTACCGAACACCAGAAAAACTAGAAGCACGGGACAGCCGTAGAAACTCCAATAATCGAACCGTGTGTTCCGTCGTTGGAGTTGCCTCCTCCGGTAAGGTTTGGTGTTTTTTTTCTTTCGTTTTTTCACCTTCCTCGGGGGCTGAGCACCTGGCACCTCCGCTTTTGCTGTTTCCCACCCCTTTCTAAAGTGGGTGATTCTTAACTACATAGCACCGGTTCGATTATCCGAGTTTATAGTACCGGTACACGATCAGAAAAAGGGTTAGCATTGCCTTCTGTCATGTTAGTATATCAGCGGAATGATTGAGAAATACCTACAGTACTTCATTGTGTACAACACTCTATTTGCTTCTACTACTATGCCTTTTGCTTCCTCTCACTCCTATTTTATGCGTTTCTTTGCTCCTTATTACCGCCTTGAAATATCATTGTCCCCCGTTTTTTTATCTTATAACCCCCCGATTCGAAAAGCAGGTCCCAACTCCTCAGACCACCCCCCAATCCAACCCCTCTCTCCCCTTCATTTTAGCATTGAGCGCAGTTGTACTAGTACTAGTACCTCTATCATGCTCCCCAAAACGCAATAAGTTTTGGGAGACCATTGAGTGCCTTAAGACAAAAGATCTTGGCACATGTTGGCCTGAAATTCGTATCGTTCGGCTCGACACGACATCCGCGATAAGTTAATACCGGTAGGGGGATTCCGGTTAAGTTATGGCCGAATCGGAAAAGTGTTGAGAGTGGTTGGTGCTTGGTTGTGGTGATTGGTTTGGTCTGTTTTCGTGTTGGGCAGAGTGAGTTAGGAGTCTTAGGACAGTTGTCGTCACCAGTACCGGTACTAGTACGGTAAGCTAGGCTGAATTCCCAGTACCGGTACTGCAGACCGTGCGGTTGTTGCACTTCCTCCTAGTCTCATCCATTGTTTTAAACTTTCCTCGTAACAGTACCACCGCCGGCACCAGAATGCCACACCTCCGCCCCCTCCTCCTCGCAAAACCCCTCCACCACCTCCGCCTCCGCCAATTCTCGAGCACCCCCCCAAATCACCTTCTCCCCACAATCCTCTCCACAACCCACGACCTCCTAACAACCCTCCACACAAGCACCCATCTTCCCTACCACACCCTAATCCCGCTCTCGGCAATCATCCTCCGCCTAACCATAACAACCCCGCTAACAATATACTCCCGCCGCCGCGCCCTCCGCACTCAACGACTCCAACCAATCCTAAGCGCGTACCAGCACCCCATCGCCAGAAATGCAAAGGACACTACTACCACACCACAGGCGTGGGAATTGAAGACTCGCAAGGAAATGCGTTGGAAGAGGAGGGAGCTGTGGAAAAGGTGGGGGTGTCAGGCTTGGAAGATGCTGTTGGCTCCTATCGTCCAGGTACCGGTTTGGGTTGCGGCAAGCGTGACATTGAGGGGGATGACTGGGGTTGAAGGGTTACCCACTTGGTTGCGGGGATTAGGAGAGATTGGTGGGGAAGCCTGGGTGGAGGAAGCGTTGGCAACGGAGGGTGCGCTGTGGTTCGGAGATTTGTTGGTTGCGGATCCATACTTGGTTTTGCCCATGGGGTTTTCGTTCTTGTTGTTTGCGAATATTGAGGTGGGTTTTTTATTCCTTCGTTTCTCGTACATGGTGGAGGGAGGCTAATTGCGTAGTTACAAACGAAACTGCATCCCCCGAGCACGCGGAAGCAAAGGGTTTTCACAAATGTCCTTAGGATACTGTCCCTTGCGGCGTTCCCACTTACTGCGAATGCTCCGGCGGCTTTGACCCTCTACTGGAGTACGTCTGCTATGTTTTCGCTGGTTCAAAACATCATTCTAGCAAAGGCCATGCCGAGAGGGGAGGAGTTGGAGCCGTGTATATCGCAGGACCCATACAGTGTGGGCGACAAGGTTAGGAAATAGAGAGCAGAGTTGGAATTGGTGTCTGATATCTATGTAGACTACCTATTCTACCGGACTATAAAAAATGTGGGAAAAAAAAGGAAAGACGTCCGACCAAAGGGAGAGGAGAATAGGAAAAAATGGAATACCAGCGTCAACCAGTTCGCCCCAATTGGAGCAGCTTGGCCATTGCTTCGAGCCACTTCTCCGCAAATATCTTCTCTGTGAACCTCTCTGCGCTCTTACGGGCCGCTTGTCGAACACTGGCCACCTCCTGATCCTCCAGCTCGAGAGCTTTCCTGTATCCGTCTGCGAACTCCTCCTTCGTCGTGGCGTGAAAACCTGTACCTGGAATGACGATATCCATCTTTGGGCCTCCACTGTTATGCACAACGCTGATAAGGCCAGCAGCTTGATACTCTACCACCCCGATACCAAAGTGTTCGTTCCACATGGCATTTACCCCAATCCAACTCTTTTCCAGCCACTGTAATATATCATTCCAGCTCGCGTCACAAACAAACACAACTTTGTCCTTGATGCCTTTCTCATGTGCAAGTAACCGTAGATCGTAAACCCTAGTCTTATCCTCCGAATGGCGCACACTTCCGATAAGCACCAATTTCGCGTCGTTGAGACTAGGATTCTCCCTCAAGAAGTGGGCAAATGAACCAATTATTAGGTCATGCTTCTTCTCCGGGCGGAACTGCGCAATGCATAGGATGATCTTCTCCCTCTTCACCACGATCCCGTTCTTGTGAAGTGGTATTGCTTCTGTAAGAGCCTCCACTGCTACTGGGGGAAAGACAACAGAGATGGTGGATGCTTTATTCGGCCAAAGACTGCGAAGATGTTCCGCTGTCCAGGAGGAATTGCACATGATCACGTCGATGCCCCTTCCGCAGAGACTGTAGAGCATAGCAAAGAGTTTCCAGTACAGGAGCTTAACCCTGACCCGTGCGCTGGTAGACGAGGAGATACTGGACAACATGTCTGTAGAGATGGTGGGGTAGTGAACGTATGCACCCGTCGGGATCCCAAACATTAATTTCGCCATGGGAAGAGTGAATGCGTAACCCATCGTGTCGATAAATATGTCTGGGACGAGTAGCGTGAATGCGTCCCAGGCTAGAATCAAAGAACCGAGAGATTGTCCAAGAAGTGTGAAGTGCGGGTAGGTCGTGGCAGAGACGTAGTGCCTGGTTGATAAGAAGAGGAACACAACGCGTGAGTGATCGAGGTGGATGTCGAACCTGGACTATAGTACTATCAGCAAGCGGGGCCGGTTGTGTGCGAGGTGCAGTCAAACTACCTTAACTCTGGACAGTATCGTTTCTTTGTCGGCGTCCTGGTCTCCAGTATACACCACACACAACACGTCGTCCCACTTCTCCTGTGTAGCTCTAATAGCGGCCCATAACACCCTCTCTCCGCCGCCTCCGGCGTTACTACCCCCTCATTAGCTTCTTCCTGCACACTCCATCTCCATAGTCTTACCAGTAAGGGTGAAAAAACCCAACGACAGTCGCCTTCTTGTCCCCAAACGCGCTCTCGGTGATGGTCGCCTTCTTAGCCGCGCTTCGCCGCCGGAGGTTGGAGCCGAGGATGCGGAGGAGGAGAAAGTAGAAAAACAGCGTGGAAGCCAAGAGAACCACTCCAGCTGTCGCTAGATGTGAGAGCATCGTGGTTTGTTGATTGTGATTTGTGTTGCAAACCGGTTGTGATGAGGAGCTTCGAGGAGGTTTCGGTCAGGGTCCGCACATATCGGAGCTGATGTCATAAACTATTTGGCCACAGTACTCGAGTACGAGCTGGAGGGGCTTCGAAAGAACTTGAATAGTTACTCGACTAGTTGGAGCGGAGTTAATTAATCTTGTGGGCATTTATTATGCTAGGATAGTCAAAAGGTCGGAGGGCTTTTGGTGGCGAGATAAGGATTAAGTTAAGCTAGGCGCTGATAGTTAGCAAAGGCTGTATGTTACAAGATTCCATTAACCTGAGGCAGTTGCACTGTGATTGTCCCAGTCCATGACACTCTGCGCTGCATTTAGATTATATCAGCAGATTTTTTTATTAGGATAGTGTAAGGCAGTTGAGGTTAAAGGAGAAGGAATCACGCCTTTTGGAATAGTCCTTTTAAGAGATTTATATAACTAAATAGATTGAACCGGTACTAGCGATTCCGCCATCATCTACTCAAGCAGGTGGTCAAGTATACAGGTCAGAAGTGTACTTTACTAAGACGCCCTACACCTGCCAATACCAGAACAGTACAGTACTCGTACTCCTTCAATCAAGATTTCTAGTGCCCGCCGAGACGAGGGTTTTTCCTCGCAACCTGTCTCCTAACTACCCACCTGACCTACCGATCTTCTTTCTCGGCCTCTTTGACAGTGGCCTAGTGCTTGAGTGCGAGTAATAGCTTGGCGATTTTACTTGTATCCGAGCGCTGAGTACTCGAGTACGAGTACAGTGCATGAAGTTCTAATAGTGGTTCTACTGTTCTTCTACCCGTGTTCGATCTGCCCGATCTCACTTAGTCTAATATTCCGAATCCGAAGAATAGGGGTCTGAGTGGATACCTAACCCTAATCACTATTTCTCACTCGTCATATCTATCGACCGAACCCGAAACGTCCTCACACCCTCCGAAGTCTCGTGTCTGAGAAAGAATAGGTCGGATTAAGTGCTTTGCATAGTCTCGCATCTACCTTTTTTGTACAAAATAATTGCTTAAAACTCAAATTTCCCCTGCGCCACCACCATCACCGCCACCTTCGGGACGAGTTCCTCCCCCACCCCTGACGAAGCCTAATAGGCTCTGTATTATGCCGCTTGCCCCATCCCCACCTGTGGCGTTATCATCATTATCATCTCTACTTGCAACGTCCCCGTCCGCCGTGTTCTCGTCTCCGGCACTTCCACCAGAAGTGCTCGCAACTTCTAGCGCTAGCTGTTCCATCAACCGGCGAAATTCTTCCTCTCCAATATCTTCAATATCTCCCCCATCCCCATCCGCAGCCCACGCCCGCCTTAAGGTAGGAGGCATGGAAGAAAGGAGATTTTGTAGATACGACAGTGGAGCTCTCCCAATACTGCCCACTGGAGGAAGGGGATCGTAACTGATTGTGGGTATCCTGGCCCATTCTCGGGGGAGGTATTGTATTAAACTCCTGTTTCCAGTCGATAGTATATGGCGGGCAACGTCGATGTTAACCCCGTCAAACTCGGCTAGGCTGGAGGGTTCCCTTGGCAGTCCGCGGAATGATTTTTGGGGGAGTGAGTATATCGAACCGGCTACATCCGCAAGCAACTGTTTCGTGTCCGCACCCTTCCAAAGGTCTTTAGCCCGGTCAACATATAGTTCAGACAAAATGTTGTGCAGTGTATCTGGTGGGAGAATCTCCGCTGCGAGAGGGGTGTCGGACCGGTGTCGAATACTCAATTCAATGGATAGTCTTTTAAGAACCCATGGAAATCGAGTGATAGCTTTGGCGAGATACTCCCTTGCCAGAGCATCTTTGTGAAGTTGGTGATATGCCAGTGCTGTTGAAAATGCAATATTCGGAAGATGTGCATGACGCTTGACGAATTCTGGATGCTCTACGAGTGTTAAGAACCTCTCGGGCTGCCGACCGTTTAGTGCTAGCATATCAATGATGAGACAAACTTGGTACGGGTCCCGCTCGGGATCTAGTGCAAGTAACATCCTCCCAAACTCCTCTGCTGCCCTCCAGGTTCCACGCATGGCAAGATTGAAAATGTACCGCCAGCAAGCGAGCCAGAACTCGCGATTCTCTGCAACTAGGAATGAGAGGCGAGCCTTCCCTTCCGAGAGCCTTGCGCTGAAGACAGAGTTCACCGAGCGGCCAAAAGTGAAGAGCGCTCTCTCAAGGACATCGCCGGAGCCTTCGTGATCTCGCTGTTGCGACAAAATTTCGGATACTTGAAGAAGCGTAGCTATGTGGTATGGATTGTGATGTAACAACTGTACCATGCGATCGGGATCTATTTAATTAGCCAGGGGTTATTCTGCATCTCTGAAGAACTCACCCATTGCCTCAACACAAATCTTGAACTGCCTTTGCACATCCTCGTAGGCAGTAGAATGCACAAACCTGAACTCTGTAGGCCCACCGTCTAGGCCGACGCTAACTACCTCCATACCCAACCCACCGCTAGTAGCATTCGGCCAGATACCCTTCGGTTGAATAAAGAGATTTCGACGACTGCTAACTATCCGGCCATCTCGCCCTCTCATACCGCCCCTCCTCCCTCCTCCTCTTCGGCCTTGGAAGGTTCCCTCCCCTGACTCAGGCATCGCTGCTCGGCCAAACAAAATCCTCATCTCAGCGCTTGCATCAAAGTTTTTTGACTCAACTGCAAGTACTGAATCAATGGGCACCACTTTAGGTTGTAAATCCCCGGGTCTTGGAGCAGTAAGTTCACCAAATTCGTCTTGATGAAATTTCCCCTCATTCGTAGCCACCTCTGTTGCCTTCCCTTTCTTCTTTTTTCTCTTGTTCTTGTTCTTCTTTTTCGCTGGTTTTTGCTCTTTCCCCTCTTCCTTTACTATCTCATCGTCTTCTGGTTCCTCGTCGTCTTTGCTGCCTTCATCCTCAACTTCTCCTAGTAGAGCAAACAAGCTCGCTTTGTTTGACGTCAGAGCCTCATCTTCCGAAGCGGAGTCATTGGGGGTTTGTGATTGTGAAGTGAGTTCTTGATCGCGGAGGGCTCTTCGAGCGCGGGCAGACATTATGTTGATTGGGGGCGTGTTTTGGAAATAGTGAAGCTCTTGCGAGTTTGGTGGTGGTGGACGCTGTTTTGGTGGGGGACTTGGGTAATTTGTGGAGAGGGTAACAGTGGGGGATGCTGCGGAGTCATGGACTGCGGTAACTCGGAGATGGCTACCGTACTGTAACAGCGGGCTTTTTATTTTTATTTTTATTTTTTATAAAACTTTTTCCATTTCGGGCCCCTAGGCTACATCAAAGCGTATCGCCCTATCCATCGGCCTCTAGCCTACCGCCCAATCCAATCCCATCTTGCATCTCAGATCCATCAGTGCCGGAATGACCCCTCGGTGCTGGACTTTGGTGCCAGCCTGTCACAAATCGTGACTTTGAAAGAATGGTTTCACATGACTAATAGTTATTAGTCATCAGTATGTTATATTTCACACTATAAGATCAGTTGACTTATAGTTCTCACATGATTAGCTATTGCGTATCATTATTATAGTTTGTTGATTGGGGACTCACGATTGTGAGTCACAAATGATGTAATGACTTTCGCGCGTGACTCTATTAGGAGTCACGAGTTTCACTCATGTGAGTGCTTTACTCACATGATTAGTTTTATGATTTATTATTGGTTAAAGTATGTTGTGGATGACTCAATAAGGGAGTCACTAGAGTTAGGGTTGTAGGAAGAGTCTCTATATAAAGGAGATCGGAGTATGATAGTTAGAGCTCTTTACGCAACCATCTAAGTACTTTCTTTGGGATTACTTATGGTAATAAATTAAATATTATTACATTCTTTACCCTTGAACATATTATCATATCTAAGATATAAGTCTTAATCGATATTAAGTTATATATATATCTTCGCTATTAAGATAGCGGAAGAGATAAAGAAGAGCGATAAGAACACTCTACGAAGATATTGAAGATTGCGTTAATAAGAACGCAAGTAGGTCGTTACTTGTTGTTTACCAATCCCTCTAGTCGAGATTGCTACAATAAGGAGCAGTTTTAATTCTTGAATAGATAAGTTATAGGTTTTCTTAGCAGTTGGGGTCTTTTTATTTATATTACTACAAACAAAGCACAAAAGGTGCCGGATGCGTATAGACAGGTAATAACTAATTAGTTGAAGTTTAATAGGAGAAATTCACACCTTCGACAATATAATATACAACTAGGACCTTTCCTGGCTGATGAGAAGTATAATGTTGGCAGATAAAAGTTGGCAGGGATCTGTAATATGAACCAGATGTTAGGAGGGAGCCTATCTCAAAGACTTGCAAGATAACTCAGGCCGATTGTAACCGGTACAGGTTACCAGTTTAGGTATGAATTTGTTTTATGTATTGTTTTAGGATATGAGTTCAGGTGACTTGTATGCCTTGTTAGTTTGTTTTATGTTTGTTTTAGGATACGAGTTCAGGAGACTTGTAAGCCTTGTTATTTGTTAATTGTATTGTTTCAGGATACCAACTCTGGAAGTTCTTAAGCCTTGTTTATTGTTTGATTATTTATGGGTTAGGTATCATTTGATATCTTAGCATTTGTATTTGATTGATGCGAGATAGATTATTGCAAGTGTATTTAAAGACCTGTATCTCTCCGGACTTAAAGAGATCAGACTTCGACAGACAGAGTTTTCAATATACTTGGTTGAACAGTTATCTTCTATTCCGTTTAATTCGAGAATCTTGGAGCTTCGCACAGGCCTAAAGCACTTGACCTGCTCTTAGTAGTTTCGATAAAAGTAATAGAGTCTATTCAATTACTTGTTGGCGTCTCCGGTACTTGATCTCGTTTATACTACCGGTTTGGTTGGAGTCAATGCCGATATCCCTTTGCAAAACCGCTACCCACAGGAAGCGGTTACATAGATAATCTTTATCGTAGGCGGAGATTGTCTAGGAAGGCTCGATAATTTAAAGTAGAGGTAATGATAAAAGAGCTTTCTAGCGTAAAACTTATTATATTGATAAGATCTCTTCTCCGTTGCTTGATAATGTTTAAGTAGCTCGGGAGGCACCTCGATATTTATATGCCGCGTCTGGGTGGTCGCGGGCTACATCTAGTTCTCATACTAACTAAGTATCTTCTGACCAACTCCAGCTTTTTCAAAAAGTGCGAACACCATTTGATCCTGACAATTCTGTTATCTTGTAACATGTATACATGTTCCGGTAACTGTATACAGGAGCGGAGTGCAGAATTTCCTATGTTTAGTTGATTATTTTGTTTACTTTGATTAGTTTGATTGTTTTACAGCCCCGGAGCTATATTAAGGCCCGGTAGCTTGTGTTAAGTTTAGTTTTGTATGTTGATTGTTTTATTTAGGAATACAAGTGAAGGAACGGTCATGTAAGATGACAATAGCATTGAGGCAGTGTTATGACTCTTAGGTTTCATGTGGGATCACAGGACATGCAGGGCAAGGTGCACTGAACGGTAATGATCGTGGTTGCAGGATATCTGATTACTATCGCTCTGGGAGAACTCTTGTATTTAAACTCATCTCCTGGCTAGCAGGAGAACGGCAGACTTCAGCAGACTCTTGATTTATGAATATACTTGGTTGAATGGCGATCTCAGAGTTCCACTTGCCCTTTAACTATTATCTCTCTTTATTCTCGAGCTCTCTGAGGACTCCCTTAGATCTAGCGCTTGCCGGTCAACCGCTAGCCCTCTATTGTACCTTTTCGTTAGACAGGAGTAAACCTGTTACATATCTCACTTCGACTTCCGAATCACAGCACCATGAACTTTCCTGACAGTGCTCCCACACATCAGTCCATTGGTTACGATCCATCTTCGTCGGCATGGAGTTTTGCTTTCCATTTGCATATGCAGAATGGTCTCCATGATCGAACCAACAAAGGGGCCAGCTTTGTTATCGAACCTCTCAGCATTGCAGATACTTTCTGCACTCGACAGCTGCAAGGCATAAGATAAACTTGTCACGACAATCGCTCCAATAGCCATTCTCCCTTCATAGTCATATCGTTATCGTAGGGTTCCGTCAGTATCCGAAGAATACTATTGACGTGTGTGAGTGCAGGTATGCTTGATTTCTCAAACTACCTCATTCAACAATACCTTTCACTTCTGCGACTTTCATCGCGAGAGCTGGGAGTATAGAATGTCTTGCTTAACCATTGTCCGTAAAAACGTCCTATCACTTAATGACCAGTTCCGTGACTCTGGTCCTCAGTGCTCAGTAACTTTATGCGACGTAGACCGATCTGGCTCGAACCACTTGCATAAGCTTGCCACAGGCCTTTCCTCATATAACCTGTGAACGGGATCCGGTCGGACGGACGGCCGCGACATATACGGGGTCACGAGAAGGGCTCTAATGACCATGTCTTTGGTAAGGGGACGCAACTACAGTGGCGTCTGCCGATGTAGTGCCGTCCCAACGCTGATGCGGGAGGGGGGTGTTCGCTTGTCCTTTTGAACTCAGAATCCTAAGGTAGGGTAACTCTTGGTCTTTATTCGCTAAAAGAAGGCTAAGCCTTCCGGTATGCCTAACATATACTAACTAAGTACTTGCTACTAACTTCAGCTTTTGTCCTAAAGGTGCAAACTGTTAGGCGGGAGCCTATCTCAAAGTCTTGCGAGATAACTCAGGCCGATAATCTTAATCGTAGACGGAGATTGTCTAGGAAGGCTCAATGATTCAAAGTAGAGGTAGGTAAGTGATAAAGATTTTT